>ERZ869925.36-NODE-36-length-76446-cov-4.726329_pt1 | contig 76446 bp, 89 predicted proteins | sample MGYA00579311_ERZ869925 | MGnify/ENA primary metagenome ERZ869925 (study PRJEB32216, sample SAMN09231817) | wastewater metagenome | place: USA: Maryland | collected 2016-07-30 | study: EMG produced TPA metagenomics assembly of the PRJNA472060 data set (Reclaimed water...
CCTATTTTAGGGACAGAGTTACTCTTAAGTTCTAGGCTTAAGTATTTGATATAGTTTATTATGACAGTTAAGATTGGATAGAATAAAGTGACAAAGTAATTAATGGTAAGATGCTATACATTCAGCCTATTAATCTTATTGCTTTGTACATTTACATAGAAATGTAATGGTGGTATAGTTGAACTATAATCAGTTCAGCCCCAAATTATCTCTTAGCCCTTAAAGGCAGACTTGTACGAGAACGCTGGTTGAATCCAAAACGTAGTTACAAGTAGAGATAATAGCAAAATGAGGTGTTTAAATTCGGCATGTATTAAGACACAGTAAGTACCGAGCCTCATTTTGTTTTTAAGTAAAGAGTTAAACTAACCCCACATAGACATGGAGACAGCGAGAAAGCATACAAGCAAAATATTAGATGAATTATTAAAGCCATTTGAGCAAATGACCGATGAAGAAAAAATTGATTATTTACAGACTGAAAATAAGATGCTAAAAATGGCATTAGATGAAGCTGATAAATCCAAACGAAATAGTGGATATGTGAGAAAAAAATGGAATAAGAACAGATGAAAACAGATAAGCTAAGAGATAATTTAATAGAGTTCTTGCAATTCAAAAGTAAAATATTCGCAATTACGCTATTTGAAAATGAGCATGAACTTGCAGATGACTTTATAGCTAAGTATGGAGATAGCTTCAAACATCCACTTAAAAGTGAATTTAAATGTGAAAACCCATTTCATAACATTGAAATAAATGAAGAAGCTATATGTAATAAATGTGGAATGGGAAAGTTAAAAACATAATAGAGAAAGGACAATGAAAACACCAAGAGAATTTGCAAAAGAAGTAAGCCCATCGGATGATGGGTTGCGTGTTCAGTTAGAAAGATCGGGTTTTGCTAAGCATGTTTATGATTGGATGAAAAGATATGCAGAATATTACGTCTCTTCCTTACCTAAAGAGGAAAGCGCTTGTGAGAATTGTAAAGGAAAAGTAATAGTAACATCTGAATATAGGTGCGATGGTTGTGGAACTGCTATTATCAAGGAGAGTTAAATAAAAATAAAGAGAACAAATGAAAACACCATACGGAGAACTTTATTATTCGGAAAAAGAAAATAACCTATATCATGTCCCTTCATTAAATTCAAGCGAATGGAATGAAGTTGAGGTAATGTTGTTTAAACTCGCTTCTTCCTTACAGGGGAAGGTGGTAACTGGAAAATGCACTTGTTCTGGAAACACTACTAATATAACGCCTATAGAATGTTGTCCTGTTCATGGTAGTAAACCTAAAGAGGAAAAGGGGGTAACGGATGAAAAAATTGCCACAGAATCGTTTAATAGAGCTTTCTCAAATAATTGGGAAAGAGAAGGTTTTGAACAAGGTGCAAAATGGATGCGTGATAAATTAACTAAATAATCCAACCTATGGAAGAGATAACAATTTATAAATTTCAATTGGATACAATAATTGAAGCCCTTAGAATAACCTCAAATATTCATCATAGTCATTTAGGTGTTACCTCCCATGACAGACAAGTTAGGCAGGCATACCAATATGCTAAAAATGCTTTAAGCGGACAAAAAGATATTCAAGTTAATTACATGTCCTTACCCCCAACATCAAAAACAGATAAATGAAATGGAACTTGTATGTACAGTAATAATAATTATACCTCTATGGCTTATAGCTATTGAATTTAAAAGAATGAATGATAAATAACCCAACCATTACTAAATGGTTTTAAAAGAAAACAAGAGTTGAATTTTTGGTTATTGAATTTGATCCAGACTATCAAGACGGGACAACTATACGACAAGATATACAATTAGCCATAACGCTTAATCCTGATTTAGTAAAATTTGAGCGTGCTATGGAATCCTACAAAGACCAAGAGGTAGAGGAAGTAGTAAAAAAATTAGCTACTATGGTTAAGATACTTGACAACCAATCTGCTTTGGTCAAATCCCTGCAAAAGAGGAATGAGGAGCTCGAATTTGAAAAGAATAAATTTGAAGTATTATCAATGATTGATAGAGAATGTCCTCATTGCGGATGTTAAACAACTCCTATCCAACAACCAAAACATAAATAAAAATGATAACTAGTGAAGATCCTTTTGATACAGAATTTTTTAAAGATACAGATAAACATATGAAAAATTCATTAAGAAATTTAATAATAGCTAGTATATTAGCTTTAACTATAATGTATATTCTTTTTAATAAATTCTCTTGATAAAGAAGAGAAGAATATAAAATCTTATATTGGTAAATCAGTTATAATAAAGTCTGATACTCTTACTATAATTGATTATTCTACATTTAGAGACACATATACTCTTTCTAATGGAATAGAATATAATATGGAACTTATTAAATCTAAAGTATTAACCTCTAAACCTTAAAATATGACTATACTAGAGATATCAAAGAGAATGGAATGGAAATGGAGAGGTAAATCTCTACCATTAGAGAAACTCCACAATAACCAACTAAATGCTATTTTAACAACTCTCGAGAAGCACCCCAATAATTGGTGGGGTCATAGTAAAGATAGTTGGTATAATGCTATTAAAGTAGTAATGAAACATAGAGTTAAAGAACAATTACATATTGAAAGAGCAACTAAAGCTGTAGATGGTTTCCTTAAAAACTTTGAAAATTCAGCATTTATGACAAATAACTATGAAAGAAATAAAAATACAGAAAAATAATTCTGTATCAAAAAGTAAACTTAGTATAAGAAATTATATTAAAGATGTAAGTAAAATAAAGATATCAGCAGAACATGATAAAAATAAGACATCAGACCAACTTGTAGTTGATAATCTAAAGTTTGTAATATCTGTAGCTAAACAATATCAAGGCTATGGTGTTGAAATAGAAGATCTTATAAGTGAGGGTAATGTTGGTCTGATAGTAGCATCTAAAAGATTTGATAGTTCACAAGGCGTTAAATTTATATCATATGCAGTATGGTACATTAAAGCTTATATATTAACTCTATTAAGTAAATCAGGTAAGAAGATTAAACTACCAGACGGTAGAATATGGGAACTTAATAAAATTAAAAAATTAAAGGCTAAATTAGAGCAAGAACTTGAAAGAGAACCTACTGTAGAAGAGTTATCTGAAGTATTTGGTAAATATTCAGCTAAAGAGATACTAGCAATGTTAGATTCTCAAAAAACACCATTTAGCTTAGACGAATATACTAATGATGAAGAAACATACACATTAAATGATAAAATATCTAATGAAGATTATGATAATTTTATATTAAATGAAAAGAGAACTGATTATAGAAGTAAATTACTAAGGCTAATACAAAAACTATCAAAAAGAGATAGAGATTGTATATTAACGTATTATGAAATGCACCCAGAATATACTAGTTTAGAAGAAGTTGGTAAAGTATACAATATAGGTGTTGGTAGAGTAAGACAATGTATAGAGTCAGGTGTTAGAAAAATGAGATGGAGAGCACATAAAGAAAAATTTGACATATGAGACTAACAAACGCAGCTAAACAAAAGATTCAAGCTAGGTATAATGCTAAATTTGATGAATTTAAAGAGAAATCTAAAGATGAACTAAAGAGCATATTTAATAGTGAAAAGATGAGTTCTACTGATAGGAAAGCCCTATTGGATGCTACTAGCTATTTACTATGGAAAGAACGTCAGGAGGTCTTAAAAGAGGGAAATAAGGGTATTCTAATAGACTCTTCAACAGAAGAACCTAGATTAACAAATGAAGATATAAAAGAAACTAAAGATGAAATACAAACTAGTTAAACTATATCCAAATAGTCCCCCATTAGGAACCATTATACATTCCAAACCCAATTACAATAAATACTGTTGGGCTAAATTTGAATTTATCTCTAGGGACAATGTAGAAATATATAATGGTGAACCTTATTATTTTGTTACTGAGAGATTAAACATAGTTCCAAATGTTTCTAAAGGAATGAGAAGCATAGGAGAAAGTAAAACTTGTTTTCATAGCTTGACTAATGCTAGCAACTACACACGTAATAAAAAAATTTTTGATAACTTACTAAAATATCCTATTACAAAAACAAATGCTTATAGTTTAGGAAAAGATTGGAAAGTAATAGGTACTAATTGGGGATACTCAACTTCAATAGAAAGAATAATAGACAAAAAGATGTTTAGTATAGGAGATAAAGTTATTGTAAATTCTAAAGATAGAATAATTGATAGTTTTCAAGAAATAGACAATGAGCTTGTTGTTCACCTATTACCAACTAGGTCTAAGGAAGAAGATTATTGTGGTAATAATAGAATATTACTAAGAAATCTAATGGGTAATAGACAAAATACAAGCATAAATAAAGAACTACTAAATGACTATAAGTGTCTATCTATTAATGACTTAAAAGAATATTTAGAAGATATTGGAGAAGAAAATAAAATAGCCTTATTAAAAATTATAGAAAATAGATTTAACAATGATAAAAAAGGTTAAAAAACCATTAGTTAAGAAACAAAAGAGAACTAAAGAAGAAATATTAAATGGTCAACCATTATTAAAGTTTAATGATGATGTTAAACCTAAAGATTTAGCTGAAATATTACAATTATTATACTGGAATCCTCCACTAAGAAACTATTATGATAGAAGTAATAAAACAAAGACTTATAATACTAAAACAGGTAGAGAATTTGGTAATTTTCAAAGGAGGAGTAGGGATGATGCATATAGAACAAGTAAGTTTTATATACCAAAAGTAAACTATGAAACAATAGATAATGCAACTAAAAAGCTAGAAGAACAAGGTATATTAACTGGATCCTATTGCCCTACTTGTAGAAAAAGAGTTTATGCTTGTTATAAGTCTGCTATAGAACCTAAAGATATAAGAGAAACAATAGGTAGTCTTAATATTAAAATAAATGAATAGTAAATACTGTTATGATTTAGAGGTATTCCCAAACTTTTTTAGTGCAACATTTATTAATACAGCAGATGAGAAAGACAAACATGTATTTTTAGTATTTGATACTAGAAATGATATAGATAAATTATTACAGTTTATAAACAGTAAACCAACATATCTAATAGGTTATAATAACAAAAGATATGATGATTTAATTATAAACCACATCTATAATAACTCTATAGATTTCTCGTGGGGTAAAATATCAGATATAACAAAGAATTTGTATGAATTATCTACTAAACTAATAAAAACTAAAGACCACTGGAGAGATAAGGACATATCTGAATTAACTAAATGTAAGTATTATAAATCAATAGATCTAATGAAGATCCTAGCTTTTGATAAGCTTAAAATTGGTTTAAAACAGGTTGCTGTTAATTTAAAATGGCACTTAATACAAGACTTACCAATACCTTATGATTCTGATGTATTTGATAGTCAAATTAAAGAAATAGTTAGATACAATGAGAATGATGTATTAATAACTAAGTGTTTGTATACTAAGTTATTACCTGAAATAAAACTTAGGGCAGAAATTGGTAGTTTGTATAAACTAGATCTATTAAATTGTAGTAATAGTGCCATTGGTGATAAACTAATAGTTGACATGTATTCTAAAGAGACAGGTCAAGACTATTATGACTTTAAAGAATTAAGAACTAATAGAACATCAATTAAAGTAGCAGATATATTATCTCCAATTATAAAGTTTGAGACAATAGCTATGAAAGAGATGTTTGAATATATTAAGAATTATGAGATACTAATTGAAGATAAGTCTACTAAAAAGAAGAAAGACAAAACTGTATATAAACTAATATTTAATAATAAGAAATATAGTATTGCATTAGGTGGTTTACATTCAGATAATCCTCCTAAAATATATAGTTCTACTGATAAATATGAAATAAAGACTGCAGATGTAGCTAGTTATTATCCTAGACTTGTAATGAATCTTAAAGTATGCCCAGAACATTTAGACAAACAAGCATTTGCCAATATAGCAAGTGATGTAACTATTAAGAGAATAGAAGAGAAAAATAAAGGAAATAAGATAGCAGCAGATGCATTAAAGATTGTAGCTAACAGTACATTATATGGTAAGTTAAACTTTGATCATAGTTTCTTAAAAGATGCTAAGTGTGCATATACAGTTACTATGAATGGTCAATTACTTCTGTTAATGTTAATTGAGAAACTAGAGTCTAATGGTATAGAGTGTATAGCAGCTAATACTGATGGTATAGAGTGTAAAGTATATGACCACCAATTAGAAACTTATAATCATATATGTGACTGGTGGATGAGACTAACTAAATTAGATTTAGAATTTGATACTTATGCCAAGTTGATAATTAGAGATATAAACAATTATATCAGTATAACTAAATCTGGTAAAATTAAAGAGAAAGGTACATTTGTTACTAAGAGAAGTAAAATGTCTCTTGTTGATGAACTAAGAAGATCTTTTAATTGTCCCATTGTAGCTGAAGCTATCGCTAGATATTATTTAGAGAATATACCAGTTAAAGATACTATAACTAATCATAAAGATATTTATGATTTTTGTAAGTCTCAAAAGGCTGGTAGTCAATTTGTAATAGAACATCATTATCATACAAATGATGAATATGGGTTAGCTGTACTTAAAAAAGATAAATTACAGAAAACCAATAGGTATTTTGTAAGTAATTCTGGTGGCACTATTATGAAGAAAAAAGAAAATGGTTCATATACTAATATTGTATCTGGTTATAATATAACTATATTCAACGAATACTACAAATCAGACAATTATAATATAAATTATAATTATTATATACATCAAGCAAATGAAATAATAAATAAAGTTAAGAACAACCAATTAGTAATGTTTGAAGATGGGTTATAAAAATTTTCCATGTAGAATAGTTGATGACACTGGTAGAGATTACACTAAAGCAATAATACCAGACTATTCTGGTGAGAAATCACAATACAAAGCTGTGGTATATGTTAAAGGAAAGGGGATACCTAGAATAATTAAATCTAGTGATATAGTATCTCAAGATAACTCTGCTATACCAATGTTATGTAAAGTAAAAATAGTAAAGGCTGAAGACTCTATAAGGTCTTTTGGTTTTAGAGGTAGAAAGACAGATATGATATATGAAAATATATTAAAAAGAAATAGTTTTAAATCAAAAGGAGAGAAATATGAGGAGTTATATTTTGTTATATCTTCTATAGATTATAATTATAAATCAGAGAAAGATGGGAGTATTAGACCTTGTGTGTCTGTAAAAACACCAAAGAATAATATTAAATTCTGGCTATCAGATTGTGAAATTATATATCCTACTCTAAAAGGTTTTAATTTCCCTATTGATAAAACTATAAGTCCTTCAAATACTGTTCTTTATATAAAAGATAACAAACAATATTTAGTTAAGAAGGTAATTAGTAATAATACAGCTAAAACTATTTCTAGGAATTCTATGAATAGTAAATTAGATGTAATACAAGTATCATCACTAGATAGTAAAAAAATAATTAAGGATTATTGCAAATATTTTAAAAAAATAACAAATGTCAGTACAAACACTAAGAAAAAAAGTAGTATCAAAGCAGAAGAAGTCAGTTGGTAAAAAATATACTAAATTTAGACCACAAATCAAATCTAGACATCCTAGTCATTCTATATTGAGAACTGACTTAAAATTATTACCATTTAGATCTATTGTTAGATTAGGTAGTACTACAGTTATGAGAGATGGTTTTCCTAGAATTGAATGTAATAGTGTACAATCAGTTAGAAATAGTGCTAATAAATTATTAATGAAAGAGTGTTTCATGGAATTAGATATTAAGACTGCTATTTGGTGGACAACCACAGATGGTAGAAACTTTAATTCTAATAACATGGAAGAAAGTCAAGTGTCTGTAAACACATTAGAATTTCCAATAGTTGCCAAACATATTTTTGGATCTAGAGGTACAGGTAATACGCTGTTAAAATCTAAATTAGAACTAGATAGTTGGCTAATTGGTAAAACACTAAATAGATACATATTTGAGAGTTTCTATAGTTATTCTAGAGAATATAGACTACATGTTACTAAAGATGGAGTTATATACACTTGTAGGAAGATGCTTAAAGAAGATACACCAGAAAATGATAGATGGTATAGAAATGACTCTAATAGTGTTTGGATACTTGAGAGCAATATAATGTTTGATAAACCATTAAATTGGGACAATATAGTTAATGAGTCTATTAAGGCTTTAGATGCTGTAGGTCTTGATATTGGTGCAGTAGATGTTAAGGTTCAATCTAGAACTACTAAGAAAGGTAAAATTAGGGAAAATCCTGAATTTATTATCCTTGAGATTAATTCTGCTCCCTCATTTGGTGAGTTAACATCAAAAGTATATTTAGAAGAAATACCTAAAATATTAACTAAAAAATATGAGTCTATTCACTAATTATTATACTTGGAATAGAAAATCATCTACGCAAAAAGATTGGGATGGTGTAGCATGTTTTAGACAAGCTAAAGAAACATATAGTAGCTATGATGAGTTATACATTAGGATATTTAAAAAATATGAATCACATACTAATAACGATTCTATTTTAAAATATGATACTTATGATATACAATCTTGGGTAGGTTTTCTAAACCATTGTAAATTAAAATGTAGTTTATATAAAGAAACTGATGATGAGTATATAGTCCTCCTTAAAAAAGAGGACTATATTAATGTCAATCATTTTCTAATGTGTTGTCAATGTATTAGATATTTGTATGAAAAACCTAAAACAGATATCCCAAAATGGGCTATGAAACTAAGGCAACAATATAATTTATTTGATCCAATGGAGTGTTTATTAATGGCACACTATATAAATAAGGATTTATATTATAGTAGAGAACATAGTATGATAAATGGTGTTGTTAAAATACAAGATCTATGGAAAACTATGAATAAACTAGAAACAGAAAGTTCATTGCACAAATGTTTTGATTATCTCTCAGATAGCTCATTGGTGATTTATAAAATGAATGAAAACTTAATAAATAATAAAATAGATAAAATAATAGAATATTCAAATGAAGTTAGATAATATAAAGATAGGTTGTGATCCTGAATTATTTATTTGGGATACTAATACAGATACTCCATATCCTTCAGTTGGTTTAATTGGTGGAACTAAGAGTAAACCAAAGTTTTTCTCTGGTAAACATATGGTTCAAGAAGATAATGTATTAGCTGAATTTGGTATTCCAGCAACTAATAAAGTAGAAGAGTTTATAGGTAGTATTAATTTGTGTAAAGAGTTTATACAATCTTTATTACCAAAAGGTTTTACTATTAGAGTTCAAGCATCAGCTTACTTTGATAAGAATTACTTACAAACAGATCAAGCTAAAGAGTTTGGTTGTGATCCAGATTTTAGTGCTTGGACAGAATCAGTTAATGAAAAACCTGATTCAGACACTAATTTAAGAACAAGTGGTAAAATTGTCTGCCACCTTAACTAGTAATAGTTATGTAAAATTGAGTAAAAACGGTGAACTTTGTTAAATTTTGTTAAATAACTAAAGATTTATTAGAATATTTAGTAAGAATGTTGTATATTTGGTGTATACATACATCTAAATATATGATAAAAGACAGAATTTTAATTATTAAAAGACTTTTTGAACAAGGGTTAACCCCAACAATGGTTGCTGATAAAGTAGGAATTAATAGAAAGAGTATTCATTATTATATAAATAAGTATAAAATTGTTGTAAAAAACAAACATTCTACTTATCTACACAAAAATGATTATTTTAATCTTATAGATACTGAAAATAAAGCATATTTATTGGGATTCTTTATAGCTGATGGTTATCTATCTGAAGGCTCTAGGGTTTGTTTAAACAATAGTATTGATGACATTGAGGTATTACAACTCTTTAATAGAGAAGTCTCTCCAGAATCAAAAATAACGCTATTAAACAAGCAAGCAGGAGCTAAGTTTAGAAAACAACAGGCTGTAATTAGAATAACTTCTAAAGAAATATATAATACTTTAGTAAACAACTATGGAATAGTACAAAATAAGACTCAAAATTCAGACTTTAAGTTTGATTTTAGCTTAATTCCAGAGAATTTACAAGTGCATTTTATAAGAGGTTATTTTGATGGAGATGGTAGTGTATCATTTTATAGAACAAATAGAACAATATTTTTTAATTTTAGTTTTGTTTTCAATAGTTTAAGTTTCTCAAAGCAATTTGCTGAAATATTTGAAAATAAATTCAATATAAAATCTGTAATATATAACCATATTGGTAAGACTGCTAATTGGCACTCTTTAAGATTTGATTATAATAGAAATAGATCAGCTAAAATAGAAGAAATCTATAATTATTTGTATAAAGATGCAACTATTTTTCTAACTAGAAAGAAAGTCAAATTTAATAATTATTTAGAATACCGTGCTAAGTCAATAGATAATACTATTGAACAGTGTAACGCATAGTAGTTGAACCTCTTAATTGAGAATATAATACTACCAAGAGTGCTCAAATCCTAAGTCTAGGATTAAAATATATGCTGAACTTTAAGTGTTAACAACTTAAAGAACTATTAGATAAAAAACTAGTAGGATAACAATGAATGGGACATATTCATATAGGTTATGATAATCCAGAAATGTCAACAAATATTGAGATAGTCAAAGCTATGGATCTCTTCTTAGGTGTACCAAGTATCTTATTAGATACAGACACTGAAAGAAGGAAACTCTATGGTAAAGCAGGAGCTTTTAGACCCAAAAGTTATGGGGTTGAATATAGGACACTATCAGGCTTCTGGATTGCTAATGATGAATTAATAGCTTGGGCATTCAATAATGCATTAGAAGCTCTTAAACACGTAAATAATGGCAATATTATTAGTGAAGATAAGGCAGTCATGATTCAAGATTGTATTAATACAGGAAATGAGGATATTGCTAATAGACTAATAGATGAATTTAATATAAATATTAATAGAGAACTATGTGTGGTTTAGTAGGTTATATAGGTAAAGACAACTTTGATCTTCAAAAAATCAAATTTCTATTATATTGGAATGCTATGGAAAGGGGTAGAGACTCAACAGGAGTCTTTACACCCCTAAGTGGTGTTGTAAAAGATGCAGAAGAAGCTTCTGTTTTCATAAATGATAAAAAGAACATTATTGTACCAGACAAACTATTAATAGGACACACTAGATATAAAACAGTTGGTAGTGTTACTAAAAAGAATGCTCACCCATTTGAACATAGTAATCTAATAGGTGTACACAATGGTGGTATAAGTAATATTTGGGAATTAGTTAGAAAAAAAGATCTAAAAACAGCAGACTATGATGTAGATAGTGATGCTTTATTTGCTATACTAAATAAAGACTCTAATCCTTCTGTATTAGGTGAAATTGAAGGAGCAGCAGCAATATTATTTATAGACAAGAGTAAGACAGATAATATATTATATTGTTTTAGAAATAAAGAAAGACCATTATTTAGAGGTAAAATAGGTAATTCTATGTATATATCTTCTATAAAAGAATCATTAGAAGCTATAGACTGTATAGAAATTAAAGAGTTTAAAGAGAATTATCTATATACTATAATAGATGGTGAGATCAAACATACATTAAAAATAAAACCATTTGAAAAACCAAAAGTAGAAACTAAACAATCTAATTCTAATACAACTAGACATACTTCTTTAGACAAAGCATTTGATGTAAATAAACTTATAGGTAAATGGGCACAAGCAGATCATGTATTTACAACAAATGTTGGTCAAGGTGGTAATTTGTCAAAAGATAAGTTTTATTTTATAACAGATAAAGATGGTGAAGAAGGATATAGAGTAAAAGTATTAGATGATAACAACAAACTTGTAGTAGTACCTAAATATGTATTTAAATTTCATTCTGTTGATTATCAAAAAGATGATTGGGTAATAGCATTAAATGATATTAAAAGAGCATCTGATAATGAAGTAATATTACAAGAAGGGGATTTAATGATGGTTAATAGTGTAGAAAAGGATGGTATATTAACAGATATAAATAAATCTCCTTTTAAGATACCTTTTAGAATGTTTAGAAAGATGAAAGATAATGAGCTTACAGAAGGTATTGAAAAACCTTTTAAAGATGCTTGTTGTGTCAATCTTAATGAGTTTGTAGAAGAAGAGGTAGAGAATGAAAAAGATATACCAAAGGATACAGAATTATTTAATATACAAGATTTAAGTATATCTTTAGAAGATATATTTAGACAACTCAGTGATATTAGAGGTTATGTTAGTATGAATATAGAATGTAATAAAGATTTTGATAGATTAGAAACAATGATAATGGAACTAAGTGAAAAAGTAGACATGAGTGTAATAATAGGTTAATATGGCGTCAATTACAAGAGATGGGGTAGTTTTCTCTAATATTGGAGAATCTCCCAAATTTGTATTATGTCAAGATACAGGTAAAGAAGAAAAATATGAAGACTGTGTATTAGTTGGAAGCAGATATTATTTAAAAACTAGTGATAGAATAGCAACAGATTATATGGATGGAAGAATACATCCAAAAGATGCTATGTCAGAAGTATTAGAGGATTTTACTATAAAAGACGGTAAGCTCTTAGATAAAAAGATCTGTTATACTAAATATAGTAAACAATTACCTTATATAGAGCTATCTAGAGGAGATTCTTATTATATAAAGAATGTAAAAATTGCAACTGATAATGGTTTAAAAGAAGATTATAGATCTGGTACTTTTTGTGAAGTAATACCAAAAAAATCAGAATATAAACGCTATGAAAAGTTTAATTACTCAAAAGTTAGAGATTATCAATATGGGGGATTATCTAAAACACATTTAATCACAGAAGGTAAGAAATATACTTTTGGTTTAGAAATAGAAACTTGTGTTGGTTTAGTACCAGCTAGAGTTGCTGAAAATCTAAATTTAGATTGTGTACATGATGGTTCTCTAAGAGATGAAGATGGAGAAGTTAGAGGTGGAGAGTATGTAACAGGTGTATTAGTTGGTGATTCTGGTATATTGCAGTTGCAAAAAATATGTTTTGAACTATCAAGAAGATGTAAAATCAACCATAGGTGTTCAGTACATGTTCACTTTGGTAATATAGACTTTAATAAAGAATTTATAGTATTTTCTTATTATTTGTCTCAAATTCTTGAAGCTGAAATATTTTCAATGTTAGCTCCATCTAGAAGAAATAATGTGTATTGTAAAGCTATTAAACATATAGATTTTAAGTTTCCAAAATTTGAATCTAAAAATGAATACAAAATATACATTGAAGAGAAGTATAATCAAATATATCACATAATATCTTGTGGTAAATATAATCCTAGTAGGGATTATAATAAGAAAACAGAACACCCATTAGGGCATAAGTGTGGATATAATCAAAAGTCACCAAGATATTGGTGGATTAATTATGTACCTGCTATGTTTAACACTAGGGGAAATGAAGAATATACACTTGAGTTTAGAGCACATCAAGGGTCAATGAATTTCAATAAAATTAAGAATTGGCTATTGATATGTATGGGTATATTATATTTCTGTGAGAATAACAAACAAGATATAATGAATGGTTATATTCTAGTTAATGGAGAAAAAGAAGGTATTAATTTACCTAATATAATGAAAATAGCTTATCCTAAGAAATATAGAAAGCTAAATGAATATATTAAATCTAGAAAACTAAAACTCTCTAAATCTATAGATGAGAATGAGGAGGAATATAACAATGAAGAAGAAACAGTTGAAACAAATATAAAACAATTAATATAGATGTGTTTAATAATAGTTGCCCCAAAAGGGACAGACAAATATAGTAAGTTGATATTAGAATCTATTGATAATGGTGCTTGGACTAATGATGATGGTTATGGGTATTGTTATAAAAAAGATAATGATAAACAAATTTATATTAGTAAAGGTTATAAAGATGTAGAAGCACTGAAGAAGAGTATAAAAGAGAAAGATCTAAAGCTTGAAGATGAGTTAATAATTCATTTTAGAATTGGGACTAGTGGTAAGAAGGATGATAAAAACTGTCATCCATTTGTAATATCTGAATCTCAAGATGAGATATTACAACTAGAAGGTTTTGTAGAAAAACCAGTACTAGCTCATAATGGGGTATTTGGTAAATATACAGAACATAATTCAGATTTTTCTGACACTTATCATTTTGTTAAAAGATTTGCTAGTATACCAGAAGTTGTAACCTTATTAGAAAGAGATGAGACTATATTTGGAGATATATTTAGTGGAATTATTTATAGTAATAAATTAGCTATACTATTTCCAAATAGAGACTTTGTAAAAATAGGTGATTTTACTGAAGATGAGGGATATTTCTTTTCTAATTCTTGTTATAAGAATACTCATAGAAGAAATATAGGTGGTGTAGAACATGATGATATAGATTATTATCAAGGTTGGGAAAATATGAGAGACTATAGAAGAAATAATACAGGTTTTAAAGTACTTAACCCTAAGACTAATAAGAAAGGAGGTACTCCTAATAGTGGGAGTAATGGGAGTTTATCTTCCAGTAAGGGGGCTGTTCTTGGAAGACCTATATTGTCTGAATTTTCCATAACAGAAGATAATTATGAAGAAATAGCTTTAATGTCTACTAAAACAGATAATTATTTGACTATAAACAATGAATATTATATTGATAGTTTTAAACATGATGATTTCAATATAGGATTATATCATAAAGATTCTCCTAATACAATAACTTATAAAAGTAAGTCCTATTGTGATGAGTCTTTCTATATAGTACCTAGAAAAGAGTTTGCACTTAAATATAAAACATTTAATATATTAAGTCAAAGTTGTACATCTACAAACTCAATTAAAAAACTAAGAAAGCTCTTATCTAGAAATTATCATAAGATAATATGTAAATTTAAAGGAGATCTAATAAGTGTTAGTTATGGTTTTATGTTTGTTAAACAAGAAGAAGCTAAGTTTAATAGTATTGTAGTTAAAGAACAAAAGGAAGTAATAGCTGACTAAATAGTATATTAAAGAAATACCAAATAAAAGTATAACTAGATTGGTGTTGTTAGAACATACAGTAATGCAAGTGACTCTGTTTACATTGTCCAACGATAAGTCTGCAGTTCGCTTTAATAATGATAGTAGTTTATTCTATTATTTAGAGTAAAGGAAGACTCAAAATTGAAAACAATTTACTAGGATTAGTATATTTATTTAGGAAATTATTGCTTAGGGTGGGGTTATCAGCTAGCCTCACCCTTATTTATAAACAAATGGAAACAAAAGACTTATACAAAAGAATAAGAGAAATAGAAGATGAAAAATATAGATTAGCTAACAAGTTAAAAGAGGCTAAAGTGTTAAATAATTTTTATTTATATAACTCTTGTAAAAAAGAGATTAGTAAATTAAATGCAGAAGTAATACCAATTAAAAAAGAATTAAAAGGTAAAAGTTCAATATTTGATAGCTTAGAATATGATAGTTGGAAAGAACCAACATATATAAGTAATAGAAGAACTAGAAGAGCTAATGGTATTGTAGATCAAATAGCAAATGGTGATTTAACTTTTACACGTGTTAATGTTGGTAATATTACACAAGAAGATATCAATGCTATATTAAGCGATATAGGTTGAACTATAACTGATACTAATGGGACAGCAAATAATAATGTACCACTATTAACACAAGAAGAAGTAGATGAAAGACAAAGACGACATAGAGAAAGAGCTATTAGGGAACAAGAAACAAGAAGACTATTTATACAAGGAGTTCAAAGAGCATGGAATATAGATAATCCCAATATTGATGAACCAACTAATCCATAAACTATGAAAACTATAACAAACTTAAATGAGATAGATCTTTATATTACAATGTTAATGGGATTTAATAATAAATTTTATAATGATGCATTAGGTATTAGAGTAGATCTTGCTAAAGAGTTTGATATAGATGTTTCAACAGATGACATTAACAAAGTATTTGAACCAACAATTATAGAAGATGAGGAAGATTTAAGAATACAGTATGAAAATGTTTGCTAATGAGCAATGAACTTGTTAATATAGCTGAGTTATTAAAGAAAAACATATCTGCAGATCAATATATTATACTACAATGTTTATATAATAATGATAGTAAGTTATTATTAAAATATATAAATAGTTTTGGTATGTTTAAGACCAGAGAGTTTGACGAATTAAAAGCTAAAGGCTATATTAACATAATAAAAGAGATTAAAGATGAGACATATACATTTGACTCATTAGAGTTAACTGATAAGTTTGAAAAGGAAATATTATCAAAGAAAGATGAAGCAGTAACATCTTGGATAACAGAATGGTATGATCTATGGCCTAAAGGTATTACCTCTGGGGGGTATCCTTTAAGAAGTGATAAACCAGCATGTTTAAAAAAGATGAAGAACTTTATTATAAATAATGATTATAGTAAAGATGAAATATTTCAAGCTACTATAAACTATATAGAAAAATGTAAAGCCAATGATTATCAATATACTAGATTAGCACCGTATTTTATTAGTAAAGAGGATATTAGTCTATTATCTAGGGAATGTGAACTACTAAAGGAAAAAATAGAACCATTTAAGAATACAGATAATAAGACAGTTCTAGGAGCTGATACATTTTAATGTTTAGAGAATTATTAGAAGATGACATAAAGAAAGGTATTGCAGGTAAGAATAATGGTATTCCTACTGGTTTTCCAAAAATAGACTCAAATATAAACGGTATTCAAAAGTCAATATATACTTTAATAGGGGGTAATAGCGGTACTGGTAAGACTAGTTATGTAGATCTAGCTTATGTACTTAATCCATATGATTGGTGGTTAAAGAATAAAGAAGAAACAGACATAAAGCTAAATTGGGTTTATAATTCAATGGAGAGAAATCTCAAATATAAGTTAGCTAAATGGGGATGTCTTAAATTATTTAGAGATCATAAAATTATAATGGATGTACCAACACTATTAGGTTGGCAAGGTAAGAAATATAAAATAACACCAGAACTAGAATCTTTAATTTTAGAAGTTGGTAAGTATTTTGATACCATGTTTGAATCTAATTGTATAACTATTATAGAGGGTACACAAAACCCTACTGGTATTTATAATAGATTTACATCTATTGCTATGGAACAAGGTAAAATAGAGGAGTTGGACAAGTTTAAGAAGAGGTATATACCAAATGATCCAAATCTAATTACAATAGGTCTAAATGACCATGTTGGTAAATTAGCATCTGAAAGAAACTTTAATGATAAAGAGCGATTAGATAAGCATAGTGAATACATGGGTGTAATTAGAGATAGATTTGGATGGGCTATAATAGATATTAGTCAATTTAATAGATCTATAGGGAACATACAAAGAATGAAAGAGAAAGATGTTAGTCCAGAACCAGATGATTTTAAAGGGTCTGGAGATATGTATGAGAATGCAGATGTCGTTTTAGGCTTATTTAATCCATTTAAACTAAAAATTAACAACTTCTTAGGTTATAATATACCTAAATTTGTTGATGATAATGGTGAGAATAGATTTAGATCAGTATCTATTATAAAAAATACATATGGCGCAGATGATGTTATTATAGGTCTTAATTTTTTAGGTGAAAATGGTGATTTTAGAGAACTACCTTCGTCAGACATGTTTAAAGAAAACCCAGATTATTATGAAAAAGCAAGAAAGTTTAAATAACAAATATGAATATAACAAAAGAGAGTGAAGATCAAATTAATTTAAAGTTAGAGAATGAATTAGAACCTAGAGATTTTGGTAGTGCATTAACTGCACTTAAGAATGGCTATAGGTTAACTAGGGAAAGTTGGGATAATAAAGAAATATATATTACACTATCTAAAGATAAGATGTTTTATATAACTAATTTCGGTAAGATAGTTAATTACTTACCAAAAGAAGATGAGTTGTTAGCTGAAGATTGGACAATAGTTGATAATAAAGAACAAGTAAATTAATTAAAATGGAATCAAATGAGTTTATTGAAGCTCTAAAAGCTATCAATAGTGGAAAAATTGTGTGTAGAGATAAGTGGAAGGAATCTAGTAAACAAAGTACTAGGAAAGTAACTAAAGTTGGTAATGAATATATAGCTTCTGATGCTTATGGTAAGACTTATATTTGGAGTCCTACACATGCAGATTTAATTGCTAAAGATTGGAACTTGGTAAAAGAGGTAGAACCAGTAACATCTAGTGAAATTGGATAATTATCAAGTATTATTAGTATCTCAATCAGGTAAGGGTAAGACTTATAGTTTTAGGAACATGAATCCTAATACTACAGGTTTTATAAATGTTGAGAATAAACCTCTACCATTTAAAAATAGATTTAAATACCAAACAAGGATAAAGTCTCATGATGAGATTATGAAAGTTCTTGTAGAGTATTATAAGAATCCAGATATAGATTGTATAGTTTTAGATAGTTTGAGTGCTTGTTTTGAGTTAATATTAGAACATGCTAGAAAGAACTATAGAGGATTTGATATCTGGAATTATTATAATGAAACTATTGGTAAACTAATATCACTAATTAAAGCTAGTAACAAGACATTATTTGCTACAGCCCATTATGAAATATTAGGCATAGAAGGAAATCAAGAAAAACGTGTAAAAGTAAAAGGTAAAGAGCTTGAAGGGGTCATTGAAAAAGATTTCACTATAGTAATGTATGGTGATAACAAATTTGATGACAATGGTAAACCTGAATATTTCTTTAACTTAGCACAAGAAAATACATCAGCTAAATGTCCCCCAGAGATATTTGGTGAAGGTATATATAAGATACCTAATGATTCAAGTATAGTACTTGACAAAATTAGGTCATTCACTAATGTAGAAACTAAAGGACAAACTGTAAAAGCTTAATAAGAATAAAATAACACAAAAACAAATATGTTTAATTTTGATGATGCAAAAGTTGAAACAGGTGGCAACTTTAAATACATTCAGCCTGGTATTGAAGAAGTAATAGTTAGTAAGATTGAAACTGGGAAAAACTCAGTTGGTAATGATTATTTAGAGATCACAGTAACTAATAAAGAAGGAGCAACTTGCAATAATAGATATTCACTATCTACAACTGTAAGAGAAGGTGCAACTAAATGTGCTTGGGATATTACAAAAAATCAACTATTTCAGCTATTTTTATCTACTGGTACAACAGAAGATAAAATTAAGACGGCTATGGGAGATGCAAAAACCACAGAGCAATTGGCAGAATCAGCATCTACAATTCTTGTTGGTAAGAAGATTAGAATGAAGTTTAATGGTGAAGAGAGGGAAGGTAAAACTCCAGGTTCAACTTGGGTTTTAACTAAGTTTGGTACAGGTCTATTTGCAGAGAATTTGTCTGTAAATCCAACTAAACTAACATACAGTGATGCTAAAAACATCAAAAGGCTACCAACTGCAGTTAAAGCAGAAACAGTAGTAGATTGGAATAATTAATAATTGTTTAATTATAGTAGCTGGGGTTAATAGCCCTAGCTACTTTTTAATAACTTATATATGTTTAACTTTAATGATGTACATGTTATAAGTTCTGATTTTATACTATCTAGAGTTACAGAAGAAGATATATTTAAGAGATATTGTAAGAATTTTGAAGCTATAAATAAGCCATTTTGTTCAGAGTTTAGAGTAGACAACAACCCTAGTTGTAATATATATAGGTCTGAGAAAGGTATTAGATATAAAGACTTTGGAGATAGTACATATTGTGATTGTTTTAATTATATTATGTTAAAATTTGGTTGTCACTACTATGAGGCATTAAATATAGTTGCAAATGACTTTGGTTTAGTAAATACAGGCGATTTAAGAGACTTTGTACCCATCATTAGTGAAAATCTACCTTTGAACAAAGAAGGTATCTATAAACGCTTTAAAACACAAATTCAGGTTATTAGTCAACCATTCACATTAGCTGATTATAAATATTGGGATAAATACCACATATCACTAGGTTTATTGAAGGATTATAATGTATTATCTGCTAAATATGTAATTATTAATAAGGTTAGTAATAGACTAATAGTAGAATATACTAATAATAATCCCATATATGCTTATAAGTTTACTAATCATGATGGTATAAGTTATAAAATATATAGGCCATATGAAACTAAGTATAAATGGACATTTAATGGTACTAAAGATGATATTGAAGGATTTGATCAATTAAACTTACATGGGGAATTACTAATCATTACAAAATCATTAAAGGATGTAATAGTATATAGGTTATTTGGTTATGATGCTATAAGTCTACAAGGTGAGGCTAATAAACTTGAAAATGAGACAGTTAGAAAACTATCTAAAAGGTTTGATAGAATATTAGTTAATTATGACAATGATGAGCCTGGTATTAAGGGTAGTAATAAAATAACTAGTGAGTTTGATATAAGATCATTTATAATACCTAAAGATAGTCAATGTAAAGATATAAGTGAATATATAGAGAAATATGGTAAAATAAAAACAAAGAAGCTAATAAAACAATTAGTAAATGAAGAAAACATTAAGAATTAGTTTTGATTTAATTAATTTATGGGATAGAGATGAATTTAGACTATTTATAGGATTAATTCAAAAAAATCTAGACCATAGGTTTATTTTTGATCTATTTATGATATCTGAGTTAGAAGATCCATTTACAAGTGCTTATTTTCTTAAAATACAAGATCAACTTGGACTTAAAGATGAGAGAGTATTTCAAGCAGTTAGTTTAACTGATAAAATAGATATTCTAGATGATAATGGAATAGATATACATTTTGATGGGTTTGAAAATAAGATTGAACAAATAGAAGAAGATATAATTAATATAACACCTATACTAGTAACTCAAAAGAGAAATAGGGATGGCAAAATGAAATATATTGAAGAGTTTGAAGAAGAACTCAACAGAATAGAGAATGAAAGTTAAAAGAAATAAACAAAGTTACAATAAAAAAGTAATGAATGCTAAGAGATTAGTTGTAGATGATATACAATTTAGATCTAAACTTGAAGCATTTTGTTATCAGAAGTTAAAAGAGAATGGTATTGATACAGAATATGAGAAGAGGATATATACTATTCTAGAAGGATTTGATTATAAAGGGGACTATGTTAGGCCTATTACTTATAAGCCTGATTTTACTGCAGATGATTTTATATTAGAATGTAAAGGGTATCCTAATGATGCATGGCCTATAAGATTAAAACTTTGGAAACAATTTATGAATAAATATTTACCAAATGTTGATTATTATATTCCACGTAATCAGAAACAAATTCTAGATGTAATTGAACTAATAAAACAAAAGAGACATGATAAACAACAATCAACTTAACTTGTTACTAACAGGTTTTCTAGCAATTGCTTTTCTATTAGGTACTATATTTGGTATTAATTATACTAAATATAAAACTAAAGAAGATGTTATAGTGTCTGCTTACTTCAAACATCAAAATGATACACTAACTATAGAGACACTATATAATGAATTAAAGATCAATAAGGTACAGCATCCAGAAATAGTATTAAAACAGGCTATATTAGAGACTGGTCATTTTACATCAAAAGTATTTAGACTAAATAATAATTTATTTGGTTTTTATAATGGTAAAAGATACTTAAGTTTCAATAGTTGGCAACAATCTGTTAAATACTATAAGACTTGGCAAGATAAAAGATATAAGTCTGGGGACTATTATCAATTTTTATCAGGTTTACCATATGCTGAAGATTGTGATTATATAGATAAACTTAAACAAATAAATATATGAACAAAGATATATTATATGACTATTTTCTACATTACAATCACCTAACGGGTTATTGGAATGCAGTTAATAGAGATAAAAGTGTCCATTATATGAATGGCACTCTTAAAGAAGGAGAAGTACTTAAGAATAAAGATATAAATGTGTTAGTAGACTATATTGTTAAAACAGGTAATAAATGAGGGTAGCACTACTAGATGCTGATTATATACCTTTTATTACTTGTTATAATAAAAAGGATGAAGTAGAGAAAGATATACATAAAATCCTTAAACAAACAGATAGTTATATCACTAATCTACTTAAAGAAGTTGATGCAACTCATTATATAGGTGCGTTAACTATAGGTAAGTGCTTTAGATATAGCCTAAATTTGGATTATAAGGCCAATAGGAAGGACTTTATTCCAATGAAGTACTCTAAGGCAGTTAAAGAGTATTTAAAGGATAAATGGGGATTTATTTCACATCCAGATTTGGAGGCTGATGATATTGTTAATATTTGTAACAAATCAACTTGGTTTATTGGAGAAGATTCCATAGAAGCTAAATCTTTTATTATTAGTCCAGATAAAGATTTACTATATTTAGAGGGTGTTAACTATAACCCTAATAGAAAAGAATGGATTACAGTTGATTCTATAGTAGCAGACTATAGATTCTGGATTAGTATGATTATTGGTGATACTGCAGATAATATTAAAGGAATACCTGGGATTGGAATTAAAGGTTCTGAGAAGATATTAAATGAAGACAAAGATTATACTGGTGATTATAGAGATAGAGTTTTTAATGCTTATTTAAAATACTTAGGACAAGATTTAGGAATAGATGAATTTTACAAAAACTATAAATGTTTAAAAATAGTAGACAATTGGGAAAGTTTTAAGGTTCCAGACCCTGTAAGGTTTGAAATAGACAAAAGTGAGTCTAAGAAAGAAAATAATACAAAAGAAGAAGTTAAAGAGTAATAAAACTAGACAATTTCTAGTACCATTACTTGGTTATCCATTATCATATTATACAAATCATTTTATTGAGGCATACATCATAGTTGATGATGATCCAAGATTAGTTTGTATATTTGATAATATAGACAACGAAGATTTAAATATTCATTTAATTAGATTAGAAAACCATCATTGTTTCAATAAATCATTTAAGGATGATAAGAATAAAGAGTTAGTTTATGTATTTGACATTGATGGTATATTTCAAAAGGATTTCAAAAAATTCTTAGAGGGTAAATATTCAGAATTATCTGGTAGAATGAGAGCTATATTAGAAAAAGAGTATGGTAAAACTACTGTATTAGATAGTCATGTAGCTACAATGTTTGACACTCTATATCCTACTCCTAGAAAGATAAAAATGTTAGCTGACCATCTAGGTGTAGAGGAAAAAGAAATAGTAGAGGTTTTAGATAAACCAAACATAGATAATGAGATATATAGAAATATAGAGGAATTTAAAACTTTTTATGGAGATTAAGTTAGAGGATTTTAATAAATATAGACCTAAGTTATTAGGGTATTCAAAAGCCCTAACTAGGAGTTGGTCTACAAACTCTTATGACTATGAAGATATTGTTCAGGATAGTTTTATAAGCTTTAAAGTATTTTGTGTTAATAATAATTATAAACTTAAAGATCATCAAAATCTTGAGAGATTATTGATTAACATGACACACTTTTCATATAAAAAGCATAGGTCTGATAAATATAAAGAACATAGACATAGATATAATGAAACTAGGACTGATTTTTCAATATTTCTAGAAGAATTACACCCAGTTTATAATATAGAGAATGAAATAGTGTTTAAAATGGATTTAGAGCTGTTTAAAGCTACTTTGAATCCCAGACAACTATTTATATTCAATATGATAAAGAAGGGCTATAATCAACAGGAAATAGCAAATAAGACTAATATATCAAGGCAAGCTGTATTTCATAGTTTAAAGTATATAAGTAAGAAGTTTAAAAAGTTTTATAATGAGTAAATCAAAGAAATTTGATCAGGATAAGGAAGATTTCACACAGATTCCACAAGAGGCTTTACTAGAGATAGCTAAAGTATTTACTAAGGGTGGAGTTAAATATGGTGAATTTAACTATTCTGATGGTTTTGAGTATAGAAGATTAGCTGCAGCAGCCATTAGGCATATAAACCAGTGGTTAAGAGGAGAGGATATAGATGAAATTGGAACACATCATCTTGCAAATGGAGCAGCAGACTTAATGATATTACTAGATAATATAAAGACAGGAAAAGGGATAGATAATAGAAATAAGATCTATAAAAAAGTTGCAAAGAAGAGATAATTGTCTTATCTTTGTACAAAAATTAATGAATAAAAAACAAATAGAAAGTTTACTTAGGGAGAAACCTGGTTATCTTAAGCATTCTTATAAGAGAATAAAGAAAACACTTTTCCCTAATAATTCAATAGAAGATATACAAGAAATTGTATATAATTTAAGAATGGAGTATTATCCAAGAACTCCAAAAAAGGCATTTGTTGCCAAAATACCTAAAGAGAAAACAATCAAGAAACTATATATACACTCAAATAAAGAGTTAGACCCTAATAATGTAATATTTTTACCAGATCTCCATGCTCCTTTTATCAAAGAGGGGGTATTGGGGTTCTGTAAGGAAGAACAACTTAAATATAATTGTGGTACAGTAATATTTGCTGGTGATATAATTGATGGTCATGCTTGGTCTTACCATGAGCATGATCCTGATGGTTATAGTGTAGGAGATGAGTTACTTGCTGCTAAAGAACAATTACAAGACTGGTATAGGGCATTTCCTAATGCTATAAGTTGTATGGGAAACCACGATTTGCTTATAGAAAGAAAGGCTAGAACTATAGGTTTATCAAAATACTTTATAAAAGGATTTGGTGACGTAATAGAAGCACCTAAAACATGGAAGTTTGTATTAGAACATATACAGGATAATGTCCTATATAAACATGGGAATGTTGGTGATGCTTTTAAAGTAGCAAAAGAGAGTAGAATATCTACTTGTCAAGGTCACTTTCACTCTAAAAGCTTTGTTCAATGGTCAGTATCTGAAAAAGATGCTATATTTGGACTACAAGTTGGATGGGGTGCAGATAGACATGAATATGCATTTGATTATGGTAAGTCTTTTACTAGTAAGCCCATAATTAGTTTAGGGGCCATATTAGATAGAGGTAGAACACCAATAATTAAGATAATGGAGTTATAAATATTACTGGGGTTTAAGGTGGTAATCTATAGGGATGTATGTTGCCACTACCCCTTTAATTTAAATATATGAGGTTTTCCAGCTTGTGGATGCAACTAATTACAATATTCTTCATCTAAGTAGTATAAAACTACTAAAATGATAGAATATACAAGAAAGTGTCCAAAATGTCCAAAAATAATAAAATATAATCGTAATTCAGATAAACTAAGAGCAAATAGAGCTAATAGTTCTTGTAAATCATGTATGGTTAGTTCTGGAAAGTTCAAAAAAGGTCAAATTAGCAACACTAAGTCTATTTATAATTGTTGGTTAGATAGATATGGAAAAGATATAGCAGATAAAAAATGGAAATCTTTTTTAGAAAAACAATCTTTTAATAATAGAGGGATTAAAAACTCTATGTATAGCAAACCAAGTCCAGTTGGATCAGGAAATGGTTGGAGTGGTTGGTATAAAGGATGGTATTTTAGAAGTATACTTGAACTTTCATATATGGTTAATATAATTGAAAAATTTAATTTAAAATGGGAAAATGCTGAAAGTAAAAAACTAACAATACCATATACAATAGATAATATAAATAGAACATATAGGGCTGATTTTCTTATTAATAATAAATACTTAATTGATTGTAAACCTAAAAAGTTACATAACTCTTATCAAAACACATTTAAAAAAGAAGCTGCAATTAAATTCTGTAACGAGAGAGGTTATATATTTAAGTTTAGTCAAATACCAAAACTATCAACTGAAAAAATAATTAATTTATATAAAAATAAAGAAATAAAATTCTTAGAAAGATATGAAAACAAATTTAAACAAAGATATGCAGCCCTCTTATAGTGAGTCTAAGCAAAAGCTCATTATACTTAGAGGGCTGCCTTGAGTCAGGTTCTGGAAAAACTACATGGGCAAAAGATTATATAAGAGATAATCCAAATACAATTAGGGTAAATAGAGATGATATTAGGTTTATGTTAACACCAAATTTTAAACATGGATCTAAAATGGAAGAAATAGTTACTATAATTGAATTAGGAGCTATTAGATCTTCATTAGGTGAAGGTTATAGTTGTATTATAGATGCTACTAACTTTAGAGGTACTGAACACTTTGCAAGAATAGCAGAAGATAATAAGAATGATATTGAAATAGAAATTAGAGACTTTGATACAGACTTAAAGACTTGTATTCAAAGAGATCAACAAAGAGTTAATCCTGTAGGTAAAGAAGTTATAGAGAGAATGTATAATAAATATATTAAAGTCAATAAAACTGAAAGCTTTAGTTTTTAATTTACCAATATTAAAAAGAAAATGGGACAAAATAAAATAAATAATACAGTGGGTGTTAAGAGTAACCAAAGAATATGGTTTACTTCTGACACCCACTACTGAGGTATTTCCATAAAAACATAGCTGGACCTAAAGTTAGTGTATGGAAAGATGGTTATAGAGATTTTGAAGATGAGAAAGAAATGTCTAGACATATAGTTAAGGTGTTTAATCAGACTGTAGCTGAAGATGATACTCTTTATCATTTAGGTGATTGGTCATTTGGTGGATTAGCTAATGTATGGAACTTTAGGAAACAACTTAGGTGTAAAAACATACATTTAATATATGGTAATCACGATAATCATATAAAGAACAATAAAGAGCTACCTAATGTATTTATGACATATAGAGAGGAACAGGCACAATACACTGACGGTACTTGGTCTAGAGATATAGAACGTATACCAAATGGATTATCTGATTTAATTGGAGATCCTGCTTATGCTAAGGAGTTATTTACATCAACAAATGATGTATTAACAGTTAAACATGGTTCTCATGCATTCTTTCTAAGTCATTACTCACACCAGATTTGGTTAGGTAGTCACAAATCCATTATTCATTTATTTGGCCATTCACATGACTCTATAAAAGGTATAGGTAAGTCAATGGATGTTGGGATAGATGTAGCTAAAAGACTATTAGGAGAATATAAACCATTTTCTATTGAAGAAATTATAAATATAATGGATAAGAAAGAAGTTGTGTTCTTAGATAAACACAATCCTAAAACTAACATATGATAGCATTTTTATTTGGACTGTTACTAGGCTATATTCTATTTAGTGACAATGAGTAGGTCTGTAAAGAAAATAGGTATTTATAAAGATAAACCTACATTTGGTAAAAAATTAGGTAATAAAAAGTTTAGAAGAAAAACTAAACAAAAAATTAAGAATTCAGAAGAAGAACTACCAATAGACAAATCAGAAGTTATTAATGACTATGATGTATGTGATTATAAATTCTTCTCTAAAGATAAAAAAGCTAAAAGAAAATGATTAAAAAAATATGGTGCATTTCTGATACACATGGTAAACATGGTCAATTAGATATCCCTGAGAATATAGATCTTGTTATCCATTCAGGTGATGTAGGAACAGTTAGAGAACCTAGTATGAATGCTAATGTGGTATTAGATTTTATAGAATGGTATAAATCATTACCTATTAAACATAAAGTATTTATTGGGGGTAATCATGATACCTCAATAGAACATAGACTAGTTGGTAAGTCTGAAATAGGTGAGGACATTACTTATTTAGAACATGAATCTATAGAAATAGAAGGTTTAAAGATCTTTGGGTCACCATTTACTCCTACTTTTGGTCATGGATGGAGTTTCAATAAAGCTAGACATAAGTTAGACAGATATTGGTCTGAAATACCTAGAGATACAGATATACTAATTACACATGGACCACCAAAAGGTATACTAGACACTACAGAAAATGGTATTTTATCAGGTGCTGTTGGAAATGGTAATAAGCTAGTCTGTTCTTGTGGTGATAAATCTCTTTTAAAGCATGTTAGAGAGATCCAACCCCTTGTTCATGTGTTTGGACACATACATAATGAAGATAGTTGCTTAAATGCAGCTATAATGCAAATACAGGGGTGTAGAACTAAGTTTATTAATGCTTCAGTACTAGATTTAGATTATAAGATTAATAATAATGGATTTATAATAGATATTTAATGGAAAATTCAAATTCAGTTGCATTTGTAGGTAAAATACAAGAAATTAAACAAATACCAAATTGTGATAATATAGAACAAGTTATAGTTAATGGATGGTCTTGTATTAGTAAAAAAGACTTCTATAGAGTAGGTACTCTAGTAGGTATTGCAACAGTAGATGCACTTATACCTGAAAAAATGGTTGAAAGACTAGGTGTTAAAAACTATTTAAGAAAAGGAACTAGAGTTAGAACTATTAAACTTAAAGGTGTTTATAGTGAATGTCTATTATTTGATATAGATAATAACTATAAAGAGGGTCAAGATTTAATGGGTGATTTTAATATTACTAAATATGAAGAACCTATTAAACAGATTACTCTAGCAAGTGGTAGAAAGATAAAATATCATCAGAATCCTAATTTTCATACTTATTATAAGTTTCCAAATATGAAAAATGTTGAGGGAATGTTTAATGAGTTAGATGTAGTACATGTTAGTAGAAAAATACATGGAACTAATGCTAGATATGGGTTTGTTAAGAAAACTAAATTGTCAATTTGGGACAAAATTAAAAAACTATTCTCTAAAGACCCTTGGATAGATTATGAAACAATATATGGTAGCCATCATGTAGAAAAGGGTAGTACTTCACAAGGATTTTATTCTGAAGATGTTTGGAGAGATGTAGCTACCAAATATAAAATACAAGAGAAGTTAGAAACTTTTGTTAAAGAATATTTAAGTCCAGAACTAGTTGGTACTGGTATAGTACTATATGGTGAAATTTATGGTCTTGGTATTCAAAAAAACTATGACTATGGCTTAAAAGAGTTAAATATAGTATTCTTTGATATTGAAATGAACAGTGCTTATCAACATGTAGATATAGTAGAGGATATACTTGATAAACTAGAGCTTCCAATAATTGAAGAGCTATTTAATGGAGTTTATCACGATGGTCTATTATCTTATTTCTTACATCAATTTGTAGGAAATACTAAAGTTCCACATGAGGGCATTGTTATTAAAGTAACTAATGGAGATAGAAGAAAAATAGCAAAAGTAATTAACCCCGAATATTTAATATATAGTGAAAAACATGATGTCACAGATTTCCATTGATAAACAAGCATTTGCTAAAGATGAGTTCTTTCATGGTAAATATAATACTTCACCATTTACCTTAACAGAATTAAGAGATATAGAGAGTGGGGTTAGTGAAAGAGTAATAAGTTGGTTAGTTACTATACCAATTAATAAAGAAGAAGCAGAAAGAGAAATAATTGAACAATTTAATAAGAACTAATATGAGTTTCATAAAATATATATTTAGTACACCTCAACAAATAGTATTTACACTAAGTACATCTCTAGCATTAATATTTGTAATATGTTTGTATATTTCTGGAGAACAAATGATGTGTTTAGTTGGTGGATTACCATTCTTTGCTAATATAATAGGTGATTATTTCACATATAAAAAGTTAATAAAAGATGGTGTATACAATAAAAAAAGGTAATCATTATAATTTTCATTTGCCAAGATTTCATTTTGGTAAAAGAAATATATTTTTTAAGTTTAAATTAGATAGTTCTTGTAGCTATTTGATATTAGACAATGATAGATTTGATATTAATAAGATATATGGTATAGGTTGGGGAAATCATCTTTCTAATAGCTTTAGGATAGGTTATAACTGTATATCTAAGGACAGGTTTCAGATATATGCGTTTTGGCATAACTATGGTCTAATACACTTTAAACCATTAATAACATGTACTATAAACCAATGGGTTACTTGTAATATATCCTTCTTATATGATGAATCTAGAATACTTGGATATGTTGGTAAAGAACCTATTAAAGAAGATATGGAAGATTTAGGAGAAATAGGTAATATAGATATAAACTTTGTATATCCTGATATTAAGTGGGGATATTGGTTATACCCATATTTTGGAGGAAATAAAACAGCATTACATGATACAAAAATTGAAATAAAGAACTTATGAGTAAATATAAACCAGTTATAGATACTATTTATACACATGGTGTTATGACAGACACTGGAAATAAATATAGTATGTTAAATGTAAATCCTTTTAATAATTGTCAATTATTTAGTATAGGTGATTTTGCAACTATATTAACTTCTAGTAATGCTTATGATATCTTAAGTGAGATGTTTAAAGCTACAACAAAAAGTTTATTTATAGTAGACATTAAAGAATGTTTTGAGAAATATGTAGAAAATCTATTTCATAAAGAAGGAATAGTAATTAAGAATAAGTATATAAGTACAAATAATAGTCGAATGACTATTTATATAATAAACAAGCAATATATTAAAAATATGAAATATAAGAATCTATTAGAACAAGTATTAGCTAAGAAATTTAAAACATTTGGTCAAGTTTATAGTTTTGTTAATGCACAGAAAGAACTTAGAACATCTAGTGTTAATACTGCTGGACACTCCTATCCACCAAGTTTTAAACCAGTAGTTAATCCTAGTATGTTAACAAATGGTTCTCTTTTTAATTCTACACATACTTTTCAATTCTATCCAGGTACATCTTGTTATCTAGTAGATATTCTAGCAGTTAATGAGAAAGTAACAATTAATGAGCTATTAGAAGAATTAGTTGACATTAAAAAGAAATATACTAGTGAGAAAAAAGATATAGAACTAAGAATTAAAACTATGAAAGAATTAGGTGTTGAAGAAATGACACCACAAATTATATCTGCAGTTAAGCTATTAGATAAAATTAATGCTACTAAGGATAAGAAAGAGATTCTAGCTATATTATCTGATGCACTATAAACCAAAGGTTAGTTTTGATTTTGATGGAACTATTGGTCATAAGAACGACATACAAGAATATTGTAAGACACTTCTATCTAATAACCAGGTAGAAGTGTTTATAACCACCAGAAGATATGGTCCAGATTCTAAAGGTAATCCAGAAGATCCATGGTGGGTAAATATTGGTACTAAGAACTGGGAAGAGGTTTATAAATTAGCAGATACTCTTGGTATTAATAGAGATAATATTCACTTCTGTAATATGAAGATGAAATATGACTACTTAAAAGATAAAGATTTCTTATGGCACTTAGATGATGATATGTTAGAAGTTGAAGAAATTAACATGTTACCAGATACTAGAGCTATATGGATTAATGAAGATTGGTTAACTGAATGTAATAAACTAATAAATGAAAACATTAAATCTAGTATATCCTGATAAATCAAATATTAAATATAAAATAAGTAAATTTCCTGATGGTCAACAACAAGTTGTTATAGAAGCTTTAACTTTAGATATATTTGCTTCAAATAATAGTAAACACTCTGTTGAAATTATATCAAGATTAAATAATTTTATGGACTTAGAACTAATTCTATGTGCTACTAAAGCACTAAAGAGGTTAGGTGTTAAAGAAATAGACTTATATGTACCATATATTTTAGGTGCTAGATCAGATAGGAAGTTTGAGATTGGTAGTACAAGTTATTTATGTGATATAATAGCACCTATATTAAATTCTCAGAACTATAGAAATATTACTGTAATAGATCCACACTCTCATGTAATGGAAGCAGTGTTTCATAATTTGGTTATATACAATAATTCTGATTTAGTTAAATGGGTATTGTCTAATGAACCATTCTGTGGTAAATCTTTAGATGATATAATTTTAGTATCACCAGATGCTGGGGCTAGTCATAAAATCTACAAATTAGCTGAACAAATAGGTTATAAAGGGGATATTATTACTTGTAGTAAGGAAAGAGATACTGAGGGTAAGTTAACTAAATGTATAGTTCCCTGGGAGGAAGAATATTTTGGTAAAGATTTAATTATAGTAGATGATATTTGTGATGGTGGAGCAACTTTTGTAAATATTTCTAAGGAATTAAAAGAATTAACTAGAGATTTTAGTTCACCTAAAATCTATTTAATAGTAACTCATGGTATATTTTCAAAAGGTTTTGGAGAATTAAATAAGTATTTTGATGTTATATATACTACCAATAGTTATCAGGACCTAAATCCAAATGATTTATCTAACTTAGGTAATAAACATCTTGGAGATTTTATTAAACAATTAAATATATTCTAATGAAAAAATGTAAAAAGTGTAACCATATGGTTTCAAAATATGAAACTACATGTAGTAGTTGTCAAGATTCAGATATTTTTGATAATCTAGTAATAATTGATTCTGCAATTAATAGTTTATTTGATGATAATTCAAGTAACTTTAATGATTTTTCTAATTCTTTAGACTCATTATTTTTTGGTGGATTTGGAGATGGAGGTGATTTTAATGGTGGAGGGTCAGGAAGTGACTTTTAATAATAGCTCCAAGTAAAGCCTCTACATAGAAATATGCATACGCAACTTGAGAACATTGGATAGGTGTACATCTAGTTCCAATTAACTATATAAGATAGAGATATGCTTATATTAATCCAGATAGTTAAAGTCGTCTGGTATTTTTACCTTAAATCACTAAGTACTTCTTTATTAAATACCTTAAATGGTTCAGCAATAATTTTATTACCTGGTATTACACCTAATAATCTAGTAGGTACTTTATATAATCCTTTATTATTACCAGTTTTAAATTTATTCTTATCAGAATTAAACATAAATGGTAAATCTCCAGCAATAGATATTAGATCTCCAGTTAATTTACTCATTGGTACTGCATTCTTAGTTAGATTATTGATTTGACTTGGTGAATAAAAGAATGCCATATCTCCACTAATTCTATTAAGAACTAGCATTGTAGATTTAAACCATGCTTGTTTTCTCCTCTCCTTATCATCATCTCCCCCACCAGTACCAATTCCATATAATACAACAGTACCTAATGCTAATATAGATTCTATAAACATTTTTCTCATGTTATAAATCTCAGATTCTGTTAATTTACCAGACTCTAGTGCTTCTTTAGCATTAAACATTGGCATTACTAAGTTATAGAATGCATCTTTAACATCACCTTTTACTAGTTTGCCCAATACTTCTCTACTAAAAGTTCTATAAGTACCTTCCACTTCTACTCCCAATCTTGGATCAAAATGTTTCTCATCAAATCTAGCTTCTATAGCTGCAGGTATCCATTTTCTAAATTGCATTATAGCTCTAAATACAACATTCTGTTGTGCTATTGCAGCTTCTTTAGGGGAGTATCTTCCATGTAATCTATTATTAATACCAGTAACTCTTGCAAATAGTTCTTCTTTTTGTTTATCAGAAGAGTTCTTAAATTTATCTGTTAGTTCACCTTTACTTGATATATAACCTTCTTTATGCATTATAGCAAGTAGTGTAGATGATTGTATATATTTCTCACCATATTTTTGAGGTGCATATATAAATTCTACTAATCTTTCTTTAGATAAGAATTTATTAGTTGTCTTAGAACTCTTTATAGACTCATAATCAGTTAACTCTTGTAGAATATTATATTTTTCAAGTAATTCTTTATTTAATACACTATCTTTATCAAAGTTTTGACTCCAGAATATTCTTTCAGCAGTTCTTAGATCTTTACCTGTAAAGAATCTACCACCAATAGACTCCATAAAGTTAGATAATTTACCAAATCCAACGTTAGCTACAGATCCTACAGGAGATAAACCAATTCTGAGCATACTATTCCATCTAAGCAGGTTATCAACACTACCTGTAATGTCTAAGTATTTTTCTATAGTTTCACCCTTCTCATTAACACTTGTAGATATTGTAGGTCTACCTTGAGCTTCTTTAAATTCTCCCTTAACTTGTGCATTAATAAATCCATCAACTATCTTCCACATATTACTATCCTTACCTGTCTTAGTAATATTGGGATCACTACCTTGTTTATAAGCTATATTCTCTATTTCCCTTTGTAATAACCTTACTTTAGGTAATATAGAACTCATTTCATCATAGTTATATACACTCTTAGCAAACAAAAATAATGCATTACCTAGATCATCAGATTTTTCATTTGCAGGTATAGTTTTTATATATTCTAATCCAATTACATCTGCTTTTTGTTCCTCATCTCTAGTGGTATCTCCAATCTTTCTCTCTTTAACTAAGGCCAATCTCTTTAACCTAGATTTCATATCATCATTAGATATGTTAGGTATAAAGTATTTATTTAAAGTAAATGTTTCTAGTTCACCTTTATCATTCTTTCTAGTTAATGTAGGTGTTAGCTCCATTAACTGTTGCATCTTCTCTTGATAAAAGCTATAAAATTCTTTAGCTGCTTTAGATTTACCTTCTAACTCCTCTTCTCTAATAAGTTGTTTATTACCAAATTTATTTATAGTTATAACCTCATTATAAATAGATTGTATATCTTTACCTGAACTCTTAGCTAATTCTTTAACTTTCTCACTTATTTCATCAAATATCTTATTAGTTTTAGCCTCAATTCTATTTTGAGAACCTCTAATAATAGCTCCAATAGTATGTGCTATATAGTTAGGAATATCTAATAATGAACCAAATAATTTCTTTCTAGTACTTATATCTTCATTTTGAGACTTTATATCATCTAAAGATATATTTTTATCTCCAGGATAATTCTCATTTACATCTTTAACTACTAAATTATCTAATAAAGATTTAGTTTTATTTCTAAGTTTATCAACTTTATCCAACAGATCTAATCCACTAGAAGTTCCCCATACATCTAATACATCATTAATATAGTTTAGATCAGCACCCATATCAACTGTATTACCAGCTAATAAGTTATCTATCTTTTTCTCTGCTAACTCTAGTGTATGTTCTCCAAACTGTTTATATACATCATTTCTAATCTCTGGGTTCTTACTTTGTTCTAATAATGATTTAGTATAGTCTAATTCTTCAGCTAATGATTGTTTCTTAGTTTCTGAAGTAGCTAATCCTATCTCTTTAGTAAGTCTAGATATCCTTCTATATAGTAACTGTTCAGGTTTAGATATCCCTCTTTGTTTAGTTTCCTTTTCTATTAGTTGTTTCTCAATACTTCTAACTCTATTTTTAGTTTCAAGTTCTACTCTAAACTTTTCTTCTGATATATCATTAAATAATTGTTTAGCAACACTTGGAGTAATACCAAATACACTAGCTAGTTTCTCCCATAGTTTATTAAACCATTGTAACCAAATTGGTGTATTAAATTCAGCATTAGCTTCTTTACCCATTACTTGAACAAGTAATTCTTTTTCCATCTCTTCATTATCTCCATAATGAGAATAATTATCCTGAACAAATTGCCATAACTCTGGATTAGTAGTTTTAGCTTCTTTAATACCCTCTTGTACTAATTCATTATCCCAACCTAATGCATCTATATAAATATGTGATACCTCATGGGCTATAGCTTCATAGCTAAGTACTTTGGTAGGATTAAGTTTAATAGTGTGTTCATTAACTCCAGTTTTAGTAATAGAAGCACTAGATTTTAAGTTACTATCATATTCAAAGTTTACTGTAACTCCATGTTTAGCAAATATATCTTGGAATTTAGTAGCTTGTTGTAATATTTCATCTTTAGTTAAAGCTTTCTTACCCTCAGAAACTTGTTGTTTCTCAATAGGTGTAGATTTAACTTTATTAGTTAATTGCTCATTAGCTTCAGCAGATTGGTGTAAGTAACCTTGATAGAATGAACCAAATGTACTTACTGGTATACCTTTATCATTAACAGTCTTATATAGTTGTTCATTCTTTTGTCCATCTGGTGTAAAACTAACTATCTTAAAATAATCAGGTTTATCTTCTAATTTATTATATTCAGATTCTGTTAATTGTAATATATTAGACTTATTAGTAATATGTCTAGCATAGTTATCAATAAATCCTTTTTGTAATTCTTTAGATGTAGAGCCAGTTATTCTTTGTAATTCATTTTCATCAGTAATAGCATTAGCCAATACTTTATTAAGATCTTTAAGACTATTAGCTAATTGTTGAAACTCATAAGGTGCTATAAACCTAATGAAACTATCATTTCTAAGTGTAAAGTTATCCTTAACTATTAGATAATTTAACATATTATCAGCAAACTCTCTGATCTTAGGATTCTCACTAGTTCTTAAAGCTGTAAAACCATCAGTAAATCTTTCTTTAGTTTTCTCACCTAGCTTAATGTTAGAATTAGCTAATATAAGGTCTAATTTTGACTTATTAGTAGGATCAGATGCCTTTTTAGTAGTTAGGAACTTAATTAACGGATTGGTCTTGAACTCTTTCTCATCTAATAGGTCTGAAAATTGATTTAGAAGGGTTTTAGAGCCACTTTCTAGTCCTGGGTATAGCAAACTATTAAACTTGTTAAAAGTCTTGCCAGAAGCCTTAGAATAGGCTTTAAATGCTAAATAGGTAAATAGGTCATTCTTTGCCTTAATTATAGCATCATTTGATAAATATTGAGTATTTAGACTCTTCTCTAACCTATTATAGATACTATTAAATACTTTAGTTCTTTTAATAAAGAATTTACCAATAACACTATTAAGTTTCTTTAATAGTTCTATATTACCTTTAGCATTAGCATTATTCTCTATAGCCTCTGTAACATCAAATGGGCTATCTTTAGGGTTATATAATCTCTTTATGGCGTCCTGAGTCTTATCAAGATCATTAAAGTTAGTACCTAGACCTTTATTAATCTTAAGTACATGTTGTACATCACTAAATTTCTTAGCTATAGTATCTACTTTCTTATAGAATAATAGAAGTTTAAATTGAAATTCAGGATCAGGATTAGTTAAATTATCATATAGTTCCTTACTAGATATGTTTTCATTTTCATAATTTTCTAATTTCCAGCCTTCATTTTTCATGTTACCCAGAATGGTAACTAAATTTTTTAATTGTGAACTTTTCTCTTCAATTAAATCATCAATAATACTAAACTGATTACCTTGTGGGTCAATAGCTGTTTTAGCATTATTAAACTTATTAATTAACTCTTTAATAATGGGTTGTTTAGATATAAGATTAACTCTACTTCTACCTATTCCTAGTGCATGTAATACACCAAAATTAGTTAATGTGTCTAGTGACCAGTTTAGTTTTACTGCAATCCTCTCTTTGGCATTATCTGTAGCAACGTTAACTGCTCCACCTAATGTTTCATTTTTTCTCCTAATGCCAGATTTAACATAACTAGAAGTAGAATGTGAAGATAACTCATCTTTTGTTGGGAATCTCGAGTTATCAGTATCTTCTTGCCAAATAGCTATCTTACTTGCTACTACAATCTTAGGTAAACCTAGTTGTCTAGCAAGAGAAACTACTTCATTATTATTTAAATCTATACAATGCATTATGACAAATATTTTAGTTTGTAAATTATACTATTAAGAAACTCTATTATATCATCAATCTTTTGTTGTAATTCTGTTTCTTTAACTGTAGCTCTAAAAGTTCTATATTCGTCTACTTTACTTTTAAGGTACCTAACAGGTTCTACACCTTCAGTTATTTTAAACTGTGGATAACCTTTTAATATACCATATATTCCTTGATAAGCCTCTACATATGAGTCAGTTAGATCTACTATACCATTATATAGTTCATCTAATGCTTTATGTTGTGCAAAACTTGATGTTTGTAAATGTGCTATATGGCCATTAATTCTAATGTCAAATAAACTTGAAATAAAATCTTGTGTTTTCATTATAAACAGTGTATTATATTATCTTTTTCCTTTTTAGATAGGGTATCCCAGACCTCTTTGGTCATAAATTTATCTTTAGCTACTATATCTTTTACATTAGATGCCCATAGTTTATCAGACTCTTCTTTGCTAAATATACTGGATTTTCCCAAAGAATTCAAATCAATATCATCTTCTTTATCTATTGCAAAGGTATTATATTCTTTACCATCTATAGTTAAACCAAATCCGCTATTGAGTTTAACACCCATTTTAGTTAAGAATCCACTAATAACATTAGCATTGGCAGCATTACCTACTATAGTTGACCCCATTTTGTTATTATAGAAGTGATCAAACTGTCCATTAATACTATTATGTAACCAAACTCCTTCTCTTTCTCCTGTTAATTTCATTAGAATATCAGAATCATCTTTAAAACCACTTACATCAGTAGGTGTCTTAAGAGATTCCCATATTTCAGGATTAGTTAATATCTGCTTATATATATTAAATATCTTATTGTTTAATGCTGCACCATTTTCAGGTTGTTTCCTATCATTAAATTCATTTTGAGTAGCTGCTAAATTGAAAGTAGCTAATGCTTTATCTAATAATCTTTCATTTAAAGCAACTATTTCTCCAGCTAATCCTTTATCATCTAATGATATAAATGCTTTTAAATAATCATCATCTATACCATCTGGAGTATCTTTATCTAATCTACTAGTTAATAAACCATATTGATCAGAATTCTTCCTAAGAACATTTAATTCTTTATTAACTTCTTTATTCCTAGACCAGAAAGTTCTATATTCTTCATATTTACCTTCATCACTAGTGGCATCACCAAATTTCTTAATGTTACCTTCTTTATCCTTAAAGATATCATACCTGTAGGTAAATAGACTATCCACATCAAAGTCACTACCAGCTAAATAAGATACCTCTTTAGGTACTATGACAACATCTCCATGATGATCTGGTAAGAATTCAACTATCTTAAAAGGTAACATTGAATGGTGACTATCTGTTGGGATCCTAAAACCTATACCCTGTAGAACATCTTCAGGTATGTTATCTCCAATATTTAAACCTTTAAGTTCTGCAAATTGTCTAGTCATAACAACTTCAGCAAATCCTATCTTATTACCATCAGGTTTATGTATTTTAAGATCTCTAGTTTTAAAGTTGTCTCCTTTATATGATTTAGGGTCAGATAGAAATCTATCTCTGTCTATTACTTCTCCATTGCTAGTATTAAATAGTATTTGGTAACCAGCATCAGAAACTAATGTTAATTTCTTACCAGCTACCTTTTGTCTTAATACACCATCTTGAAAATGTGATAGGAATAATGATTCAAATCTTTCAAGCACATGTGGTAGATTAGGATCATACTTAAAGTCTTCATTTATAGCTTCTAAAAACTCATGCATTTGAGCATCTGGATTAGTGTCATCTATACCAGACTGTAGTTTCTTTAAAAACTTAGTTAAATTAGCTTTTTCACCATTATCTTTAACTACCATAGATGCAGCAAAAGACATGCTTTGTTTTCTAACTTTATCTATTAGATCATAATAGTTTTTTCTAAGTACATTATTCTCAGGTGTATTAGGTAATTCAGTATCAATTAATTGTATAAACTGACTACCAGACACTATCTGATTAGACTTTTTAGAGTTATTCTCAACCTGTAGTCTTTGATACTGCCCACTTATTTTATATGGATTAGAACTAAATGTACCATCTTCATTTTTAGATTTCTTATATATGAAGTTTTCAGGTAATGGTTCAGATTCTTTTAATATCTCTGTACCAAATAGATTAGCATCAAACTTAGTTCCTGTATACATTTTACTAGCACTTTTAGGTACTAGTTGATCTATACCACTTTTCTCCATAAATATTCTTTTGTTATGGAGCACTTCTTTACCTGGTATTGGTTTCCACTCACCATCACTATAATAGCTTGTTAATTGCCTTGTAATTGGAAATACAGACATCTTATGGTAGATAGTATCATCTTCACTATCATTACCATAGGTAACTAGTTTCATAGATATCATATCTAAACCAGATTCTCTAATTTCTTTATCTGTAGGCCACTGTGGTTTACCTTTAAGTATCTTAGGGTTATCTAGTCTATCTAATACATCAGATAGTTGTTTATTCATCCTACCCATACTTTCAAGTTTCCTTTTAAAAGCACTTGTAGTAGTTAATACTTGAGCATCATCTCTATCTATCTCTTTCTCACCAACCTCTGGATCTATATCTGCTTTTGTATCTGTAACATAAGCAACTGTAAAATCATTTGTAGTAATACCTGCAGCAACTATACCACCATTTCTTTTAGTAGCATCAATAGAGTCTTTAGCAATTGCTATATCTCCTTGAATTAGTTGCATTATAGATGTAGTATTAATATACCCATTTATAATATAACTACCTACATAATTTTCTAATCCTCCAACTTTCTTAATTAATTCTTGATCTAACTTATTTTCAACATTAAAGTTTTTAATTCTATTTAGTTGTTCCTTAATCTCAGTATCAAAACCTTGTTTAATAGCATCTTTAATTCTATTCTTAACAGTTATAATATCATTAAGACCTATAGATTGTATTTGCCATTGTTCATATGGAACATTTTTATTTTTAGGTTCTACTCTTTTAATATCTAATAAACTATCAAATTCTGGATTATTTAAAAAAGATAAATTAGCAAATCTTCTATTTTGAAACTTGTCACCAAACTCACCTTTTAGTCTATTATATTCTTGTAAGAATATATTATTATATATAGATTCTAATGCTCTATCAGATACACTACCTTGATATAATGTGTCATCTACAGGCATTCTAAATGCCATAGGACTATTCTTAGCTTCAGGTATAAATCCTAGAAACCATGCAAGTTCTTGACCTTTAGTTTTAGCACTTTTCTCTCTATTAGAGAATAAACTATGCATATTTAAGAAGAAAGATTTGGCATCTGTAGTCTTAAATGTAACACCTTTACCAGTAGTTATTTTAGCATCTTCATCAGATTCATTATCTACTTGTTCAGCACTTCTAATATCACCTACTAGTGCAATATCTAAATTGGAGAATGTATCTACTACAAGATCAGGATTCTGTCTTAATAAATAGTTATATGCATTATAACCTTTTATAGTATCATTTTTTATATTCTCCTTATTAGTGTATTTATCTTTTAATTGTTGTGTCTTATCTATAACAAAATTAGTAAACACTTTAGAATATCTAGTTTTACCATTAGCATCTCTAAAGTTATCACTAAAAGGATTCTCATTAAATACAGTTTCAGTATTTGCAATATCTAATAATCTACCATATACACCAGCATCAGAGAATAGATTTCTATCTTCTGTTATAGCAAGTTTAATTTCTCTTAAGTCTTCAAGTTTAATCTGTTTAAGATCTTTAAATGCTTCTTTTAATTTAATAACATCTTCTTTAGACTCATCACCAAATGATAACTCTATAGTTGGCATAGATAGCTCTATACCTAATTTCTCAAATGTAGACTTGACAAGTTCTAATGTTTCATTAGTTGGTTTATCATTTAGAGAAGCCAATGTTTTATTAAGACTATCAATTATTGATTTCTTAAATTTAGGATCTTTTAAAGATTTATTTTCAACAGATTCATTATAAAACATTGCCCATCTGTTAATAAGTGTATGTGCAGCATCTCTTTGATTAGCAGAAAATACTTTAAATCCACCAGTAGACATTGATAATGCTTGTAGGTAGTTTAATTTACCTCTTTCAAATGCTTTATAAAATCTCTTTAATAATGCTTTTTCATTAATACCAGTACCATAAGGTGATTCTTCAGACCAACCAGTTTTAGTAATTAAATTATTAGTAACTGCTTTAATCTGTTCATTATACTTAGATAGAATTAACATCTTAGGTATAATAGAACCTTCTTTAGTACCTACTAATGCACCTTCTAATCTAGGATATACTTGTTGGAAATCAACAGCTTTCTTAATAGGATTATCAAACCTATCTACTGTATCATATAGTGTTAAACCTATAAATGTTCTAATCTCTTTAGATACTGATTTCTCTCCACCAAATTCAAAGAATGATGAATCAAAGTTTCTTTCAGAATTTTCTCCATCTACATACTCATTAAATTCTTCAGCAATAGGATCATAATTATATTTAAGAAGAGTCTTGGTAACTTGTTCTTCTATTAGCTTCTGAACTTGTGGATCATTATAGAATGCAAATTCATTTGCTATATCTTTAGCAGTAGCTTTTTTTTCTTCTAGAGATTCTATTTGATCAAACTTATCTTTATTATTCCTAAGATCATATCTCTGAAGATTAGAGTTAATAATATCTTTAACACTTAAAGGTTTACCATTAACTACACTTTCCATAATTAATGCAGAAGTTGTATTAATAATGTCTTCAGAATCAACCACACTCTTACCAGGTAATATCCTATATACCTCATCAAACCCATATTTAGTAAACTTATTACTAACGATATCACTACTTTTGAAGTATCCTCTGTTAATTCTAGAGAAGAGTGTATCAAAATTATTTTCACCAGATAACCAGTTAATTAATTGTTTAATTCTACTAAAAAGTACTTTAAGAACATTACCAATAACACTAGATGGTTTCTTATTCCAATCCATATATTTATCAGCAATATATTCTTCATAAACTAAATCTTCTAATTGTTTATCTGTATAATCTTTGTAAGTATCAGATATAGACTTTAGTTTATTAATTCTAGACTCTAATTCATTAGGTAATAGTTTAGCATCTTTCTTAGCTATCCTAATATAGTTATTAATATCTGCATTAGGTAACATTGTTCTAAATACAGCATGGAATGCCTCATGATACTCTGTACCTTTACCTGCAGCTTTAGATAAATAAATAACTTTATCTTTAAATGCACCCCAAGTTAAACCATTATTTGATAACTTAGAGGTTATATTAGATATATCTTCAACCTTAATAAACTTAGGTAACTTATCATTTAACCATTGTTTAGCCTCTTCAAAGTCTAATATTTGATCTGCAGGTTCATCTGAAGTCTTTAAAGCTTCATCTGTAGTCTTACCTTTATTTTGAGATTGATCTAATCTTTCATTCTTTAAGTCCTGTTGTAATTTAGCAATAGCAGCTTCTAGTTCAAAATACATCTCAGAACCAAACTCTTCATTTTCTAATGCTATAGTAAAACCATCAATTTTTGATTGTATGGAACTAATAGATTGGTTTAAAGGTTTAGATTCAGTAGGTAATTCTGCTATAAACCCTTCTCTTTCTTTAGGGGTTACTGCTATTACTTCACCCTCATTAAATGTAAACTTAACATTAAAGTTAGTTAATACATTAGGTTTAGTAACTATTTGAAATAGTTTAGCATTAGCTTGATCATTCTTAGCATCAGCAGGTACATTATCCCTAAAACTATTTTTGTTAATAACTATCCCCTTGTTATTCTTATTAACAGATTCTATAACTTGATCTATAGAAGTAAAGTCTTTAGGTATCCATGCTACATAACTCTCATCTAATTTTTGTTTAGTGCCATCTGGATTATAGTCTTGAGTTACAAGTACATATAAACTATGTTTATTATCATTATTTGAATGAATCTTGAACTTTAAACTATCACCTGATTTAGATGCTATAAAAGTATCAATAGAAGCCAATAGAGACTTGATCTCATGTGCATCTATAGGATTACCTGTTTTAGCATCAAGTGTCTTTAAAACCTCTCTAATTGAGTTTTCAATATCCTCTAATTTAGCCTTTTTAGTTTTAGGTGTAACCTTAACCCACTGTTGAATACCATTAGGTAGAACTGCTAGTGCATAAGTATCATCTGTTTCAGGTACAGAAGGTAATGCTATAAAGTCTTCAGATCTAGCTAACCATTTCTGATTTAATGTATCAAATATATGATAACCTTTACCATTAATATTAAATAGATTATTACCCTCTAATTCAGGTCTAGATTCAAAATCAGCAAAATCTAATTGACCAATTGGTTTAGTAGAATAGAAAGACTCTGGTATATTTACAAAGCCATCTTTATCTTTAGGTGCAGTTTTAATATAAGCATTTAATCTATCTTCAAATGTTAATAGTGACTTATATTCTGCAGCAAATGTCTCAAACTTATCTAATATTTCAGGAGATAAATAAGGTTTAAGTTTATTAGGATCTGTTATAGTTTTACCATTCTTATCTACATATTTTTGAGCATATGGTAAGAAACCCATATCTACACCATTAATAGTAACTATAGCATCTATAGATGGTGATTTAACTTTAATTTCATTAGTTATAAGAGCACCTGTTTGATCTAGTACTTGTTTTACAGTTTTCTCAAATGGATTGACCCTAGCCCTTATTTGACTAGTAGAAATAGGATTAGATAGTATCTCTTGTTTGTTTGCAGGTTCGGGTAAATTAACTGTATTATATAACCTATTAAATGTATTAGATTTAATTACATCTTCTTTCTTACCAGTAGGTACTACATCACTAGTTACTTCTTCAGGAGTTGGAGTTGGTTTAGTAACTTCTGCTTCTGTTTTCTTAACTATTTCTTTTAAAGCATTGTCTTGAGATACAAACTCTTCAAATGAGTTTTGTTGTTTCTCTGGATCAAATATTTGACTATATTCTTTAGTAGATTGATCTAATAGTACTTGATAATTATCTTTCTTAGTGGTAAGTTCTTTAACTATCTTCTGATTCTGTGGTAAACTACCTGATAATGAAGCATTAATAGACAATACTTCTTTATTAAGTTCATCTATCTTAGATGTATAAAACATCTGTCTAGAAGTTTCAGATAATGCAGTTAGTTTAAGTCTATTGGTATAGTCATTTGCCAATTGAGGATTAGAACTAAAATCTATAGTATTATTGTCTATATCTTTAGTTATAGTCTTATATTGTTTATCTAATTCTTTTACTTTAGATTTTAGATCATTCTTAAATTTACCTTCATTAATAGGTGTATCATGACCTTCATCTATAATCTTCTTAGATAATAGATCTATGTGCTTATCTAATAATTCAGTACCACCTTCAGTATCTAAATATGGTTTAGCAAATCTTGTAAAGTTCTCATTAGATACAAAATCATATGCATCTTTATTATCTAGTGTAGCATAGAAATCCATTAGTCCAGATGACTTCTGTTCTTTTGCTATATTCCTTAAGAATTTAATAGCCTCTGGTTTATTAATTACAGGACTATTAGTTTCAGGATCTATAATAGTTTTACCATTAGAATCCTTTTGATATAATTTATCATTGTTTTGAGAGAAACCTTCAAAGTTTCTAGACAACATATCTGATAAATTACTTAGATAAGCATGTTCACCTTTAATTTCTTTACTAGCACCTATAGCACCACTCATTGTTCCAAAGAATGCACCTAAGAATATAGATTTATCTTGATCTGTTTTACCAAGCATATCTGTATATTCAGATACTAAACCATTTAACCAATTCTTATCTGTCTTTTCAAGTGCTATATCTTGATTATAGTTTTGAATAGCATTTTGACCACCTTCTTCAACAAATCCTTCTGATATAATAGATTTACCTATATGTTTAGCAACTTGTCCTGATAACTCTTTTCTAGTTAGAGGTGTTAATGGTACTAAATTACCTGCTTCATCTGTTATTTTAGATAACATAGACTTAGTAGGATTAAATCTACCTAATAGATTCTTATTCATAATGAAGTCTGGACCTACTAATAGAGCCATATTCATTAAAAATGTATTCTTAGCAGCTTCACCTATTGCAGCATCTGCTTCCTCTTGGGTCCATACTTGACCAGTAGACTTATTAATCTCTTTACCTATCTTATCTTTAAACTCACCTTTTAGTTGTTGAGTAACTCCTTGAGCCTCTGATGCTGATTCAAGTGTTGTGTTTAAGAGGGTAGCAGTTCCTAACTCAATACTCTCACCAGCTTTAGCAGAGATAGATAGTAGTTTTGAGGCTTTAGAGGCCATTCCTATGCCTTTTAATGCAGCACCTGGAGCCATCATACCAAATAGAAATCCAGCACCATCTACACCCTCATTAGTCCAAAAACTAGCAGATGTTACATTGTCCCATAGATTACCATCTTTAACTGCTTTTGGAGTATATACTGCAAATTGATCTTTGGTCTCTTGATCTAAACCTTCTAATGCTTGAATCCAACCATTATTTATAGATTCAGATAATGATTTATCTGTTAATAGACCTTCTGTTACACCTGCAATATAACCTGGAGTTTTAGCTATTTCAATAGCTGTTTTAGATAATAGTCTAGGTATTGCATTTCCCCATCTGTCAGCTACAGTTTGTCTTTGTGCTCTTAACTCATCTATGTTTTGAGTTTGTTCAAGAGGAATATTATAATCATACTGATGACCAAACATTCCCTCATCTCCAGTCTTAACACCTGTATTACCAACTTGGGTTATGGCTTTTGGATCACTATTAACTATTCTACTTGCTTTTAATAGGTTTCCTTCCTGAGTAGTATTATTTGCTCTGGATTGTTGTAGTAAATTCCCTTTATCTGGCATTATATTTTCTTTTTATTAGATGTTGTTAAGTTAGTTCTAATTTGATTAGATTGTTGATAACTATCTTCATCATCTTTATATATATCATCTAGTTTATAATACTCAGTGTTCCCATTAGGGTCAGTAGCTTTTATTTTAGGTTCAAAACTATTAGTTTTAGTATCTAAAGGTACTTCTGGAGTGAATGTTATACCATTTATAGTTATTGGTTGAGATTTATATTCAGGGTCATTAACCATCTTTTCTATTTCTTTTGATAAAACATTAGTTCTAGCAAAAGCTAATTTAGTATTTGAATCTGGCTCTATATATAATCTTCTTTGTTTACCATCAGCATCTCTACCTGTAACTACATAAGAACCAGCATATGGACCTAATGGTTGAATCTTAATAGTTTTATCAAGATTTTTCATTAATTCTTCTTTTGTTTTATATCCCATTTGGTCTAATGCTCCACCAGAACCATCCCAAACATGCATATCTCTATTTCCACCTTCTACATTTACAGCTCTATTAAATAGATCACCTGCTTGTTCTTTATTACCAATTATTTCTTCAACTAAAGCTTGTTTAGCTTCACCTGTAGGGTTTATATCTTCAAAAGATCTTTGTGAAAAGTTATTTCTAGCAGAAGAATATTTTTCATATACTTCTTTAGGAGTTAAATTAGACAGAGATGGGTAAGCAGTTTTAATCTTATTTATTAATTGTTCATTCTTAATTTTCTCTTGGTTAATTTCTGTTGGGCTTGGTCCCATATTTTGTCTAGGTATACCTGTTAGACCAATAATATTATTAGCATAATTCCAATTTGTATTTGATGTTTTAATATTGCCTTTCTCATCAAATTCCATTTCTGGTAACTTTTCTAATTGTAGAGGATTTACCATTGTTGGAGTATGGGTTAATACTCTATTATTTTTCTCATCTCTAATATCACTTGGTGCATAGTCAAACTTAGAATCAGAATTAGATTTACTAAATATTTGATTCTCACCTTCTCTTCTTAAATAATCATATGCGGCTCTATTTAAATCATCTTGAGTAGCATTTGGGTTTTGAGATAAGAATTTATCTTTAAAATATTGTGAATCCTTATGACTTAAGAATAATGGAACTTTAGCTGCTGCAACCCTATTGATATCTTGTCTAGCAACTGCTTCCCAACCTGATTTTTTATTAATAATATTACCAGATTCATCTATAGAGTATGCCCCATGATCACTTCCAGATTTAGCAACACTAGCCATCATTTCATGTGCAGGTTGATAGAAGTTAGTTATGGACTTAGTACCAGTATAATTAAAAGGTACTATTTTATCTGGAGAGAATGGTAAATTCTTATATGTATCATAGATAGGATCATATTCTTGTTTCTTACTTAGATCTTCAACATCCTTTTGATATTGTTCATAGTTCTTATAGTTAGATTCTAATTGAAGTCTATTAGGATCATTAGCATATTGTCTTTGAAGATCTCTAGCTTGTGATAAATATTTAGGATCTCCAGTTTCAGAATAACCTTGAGATATTTGTTCTACTTGATTATTATAATTTTGTAATAATGCATCTCTTTGGTTTATGTGACCAGGATCTGCATTAATCTTAACCATATTCTGAGTAGCACTAATCTCATCAGCACCTTGATTAAACTGTTGCTGTTTCATAGCACCAGCTTTTAATATATCATCAAATGGAAGTGGTACATAGGTTGACCTATACTGACTTCTAATTGGTGATTCAAATCTATTACTTCCAGCCATTTTATTTTGATATATTAAAGTTTTCCTTTTTATTTACTGGTTTTTTACCAGCTTGTTTCTGTGCAGCATTATAATAAAATTCATATGTTTTTGGATCAAACTTATAATTTGGAAAATATGAATTAATTAATTTCATTCTATTCTCATCCATTTGTCCAGCTTTAACATCTCCTACTGTACCTGCACCTATATCTCCTATGTTATAAGCAGCTTGTCTAGCTATTTGTCTAGATGCACCTTTATTAGCTGCTTCATCCTGCATACCTTGTATTTGTAGACCTTTATTATATTGTCCCATTTGATTTTTAATACCTGCATTTGCATTATCATAATTCTCCCTAGTTTTAGCAGAATTATATTGACCTTGAACATTATTTTGTATTAAAGCATTAATTGCTTGTCCACCATGTCCACCAGTCATTCCAGGTATTGCTCTAGCAGTGTTTATAGTTTGCCTATGTATATCATTAAGTGCTTCAGTTGGATTTAATAGATTTGGTGCTACTTGTCCATAGTTTACCTTATCGTATTTCTTACCAAATCCACTAGATATAAGATCTGCTGCAGGGCCAATTAATTGATTAGCAGTTCCAATTGCAGTACCTATATTATCTGCCATTTGAAGACCAGCAAAAGGATTAGATTCACCAGTTACTGGTAATTGGTTAGGTGCTTGTATATTGGTATTTATAGTACCTTCTGGTACTGTCTGATTTAAAGTATTTATAGAAGGAATAGTCTGCATTCCTTGAGAAGATCTATTATTAAGAAATGGAGTAGGTAATGGCTCTTGATAATTAGAATCATAGTAATTAGCACTATAAGGTCCAACAAGAGCTCCCTTTTCATATTGCTTTAAACCACCATTTCTCATTTTATTATCACCCATATCTATACCATGTTTAGCAGCATATTTCTGAACTTTATTAAACTTTAGTTGTTCTTGTTCAGCAAATAGTTTATCTAATTCTTGATTCTTCTTACCAAACATTAGTTCAGCAGTTTTCTTAGCTAAGGCATTAGATTTAGCATCTTTAAGTATCTTTTCTTCTTTCTCTGTATTAAATGGTTTAGCAGCCTTAGCAAAAGTCTTCCCATTTAGTGTTTTAAGCTTATCTGAGAACACTTTAGTCATTGGAGGTAGAAATGTACCATCCTCAGGAGATTGCTGCTCATGTGAGGGTAAATCATACTGCCTAGTTGTTCCATTAGGTAAAAGAACATTTTCTTCTTTTTCTAGTTGACTATTTGCCATGCTAGGATCTACATTTCCTCCACTAGCAAATTTCTTATTAGAATTATATGGAATGAACTCATACTCAGAGTTATTCATATATTGTTTATATTTATCCATTTTTGAATTTCCATTTAAAACCACCTGAACTTAAGTGATTAGGTTTATTATTACAAACTTTACCTATATGACCTGAACATAAATTGTTCATTTTTCCTGCCTCAGATAAACTTTTATATTCTTCTATTATATTGTTATCTAAATCTAATTTAATTACAGCCTTGTTTCTAGTTGAATTTTCTATTTTATATCTAGTTTCTTTAGACCAAGTAGTTCCATATCTAGGATTTAGCTTACCTTTTCTTTTTCCAGTTGTAGCCTTAGATATGTTTTTTCTTTGTTCCAAAGTTCTTTTTTGACCATAAGAATTACCTGCAACTGGAGCTATATTATAGCCTTTATTTCTGTTACAAACATCTAAAAGATTCATCCAATATTGTTCCATTCCTAAACACAACTCTGGAGAATGTTCTTCTAATATATCAAAAGAAAATGCTTCTTCTCCATATTTATTCCAAGCATTTTGAAGATGTAAATTTGTGTGAGTTCCCTTTCTCAATTCTCTTTTATGATTTCCAAATCTTTGAAATATACTAGTAGTACAACTTCCACAATAAATTTTATTATTTACTATATTAGTAATTGTATAAATTCCACTTAAATCTTTATATCCAGCACTCATTATTTACTTCTTTTTCTAAAATAACCACCTAATTCTGGTGCATGAATTACATCATTTCCTATTTGTCCACCATTAGCCATTATTGGATTACCATTTTGATCTACTTTAGGTTGTGGGTTAAATTGACTAGCTGCACCTTGAACTGCTTTTAAAGCTGTACCTGTACCTGGAGCTGCAATGTTTAAAGCCATAGGTAATATTTGTGCACCTACTCCTCCTATTATATTAGCACTAGTAGATGCAAATTTAGAACCAGCCCCCATATAATCACTATCTTGAATTACATTCCCTGCACCTAGTGTTGTTAAACCTATATCTGCTAATCCTCGAGCATAATTACCTGCAAATTGACCTACTTTTTTTAAACCTCCATTTTCAAAAATAATTTGATTAGGATATGGTATAGTGCCACCTACTGGATATTGAGGTGTAGTACTAAGTTTAACATTACCATAGTTTTTACCATAGTTAACTTCTCCAACAGTTGGATAAGATTGACCTTTTAGTGTTGTATCTACATTTGGTGGTGCAACAAATGTACTAGATTGTATTGGATTCTGATATGGATATAAACCTTTTAATAAGGGATTAGTTGCAAATGGATCAGCTACAGGTTCTTTAGAATATGGTGCTAAATTAGTATCTACTGGTGTTAAACCACCAATTGGATATTTTTTATATTTTAATTTCTTCTTCATGTGTTATCTTATATAATCAACAAACTTATGTTTTTGATTTAATCTACTTATAATATAATGGATTCTTATATAACTTTATAATTTATTTTACCTATCTGATACTCTAAATATTGTCTTGAGACTATTGAATACTAACCTATAGTCATTCAAATTATTGTATTTTAAGTCAATAGTTACATATTTATCTCTCATTCTTTCACCAAACTGTTTCCTAGTAGCAGAAATATCTGTAAATATATCAGGGGATGAACTAGAAGTATACTTAACTCTATTCCTAGGTACTGCTATTCTCCAAGATCTCTCTTTTCTTTTTATATTAGGGGTTATTGAGTTAGGATCAAGAAGTTGATAGTCTGTATTCTGATAGTCTGTATAAAGTCTTATTTCAGTCCAAGTTTCATTACTTATATTAACTATGTCTTTAGTTACTGGATCTACAACATCTACTTGACTTAACCATTCTAAATTATCAAATATTTTAGAATATGGATAAGCTTCATTAACTACAATACTTATAGAGTTATCATATCTAGTTCCATAGAATTGGCAATAATTAGTACCTTTATCATGTAGATATATATTCTTTTTAGTACTTGGACTACTTGTATCCATAGAAAATATAACTCTACCATCATTAATATAGAAGTCTGGTGTAAAATCATAGAAAGAGGTAAATGCACCACTTTCACCAACTATTTCATTATAAGCAATAGTATATTTAGTTCTATTAGGATTATTTCCAGGTATAAAATCACTTTCACCATCTATAAATGTAAATATAGCTTCATTATAATCTTTATCATAGGTAGCTGTTATACCATATATTGTTACTGGACTATCATAGTTTTGTATATACCCATTTAAATTATTCCTAAAATATGATTGCATCCCTTTAACATCAGATAATGGCTGTAAACCTGATTGATTATATTTATAGAATCTCTTATTTATAATATCAAAGAAAAAATAAGTATATGGTGACTTACACATTCCCCATTGATGTTTACAACCAACATCGGTAGCTATATAATCATGCCTCTGTATTACATCTCCAGTACCTAATTGTAACTCAACACCTGTACTATCTTGTATTAGTGTCCTAGGGTTAATAGACAATATACCAAATGCTTTATCTTGCCAGAATAACATTTTACTCTGAAGTATATCCATTGAGTTTATAGGACCATAAGAACCTTCAACATCCCAATATTCACTAACATCAAAAGATCCCCAACTATTCATTAGTTCACCATTGATTTTAACATGTGAAGCATATACTCTATTGTCAAATACAAACTGCTCTATAAATGGAACTGGCTTAGAATATCTAATGTTTATAGTGTTTTCTGCACTATAAATTGGATTATGTTCATATCCTTCTGAGAGAGATGCTAGTGTACCACCATCATTTAATAGATTATAATTGACATGATTACCATATCTTAATTCTGTATTAAATTTGGTGGTTGTAGGATAGAAGTAAGTAAAAGATGTCTTTTTTACTCCAGCTCCAGTATATTGTGCTCGAGTTGTTTGTCCCCAATTTTTAATTTCTTTTTGATTATCATAAATTGTAGAGAATACATCTCCACCAAACACTTCAAAAGTATCTGTTAAATCACTATTAGTGCCTTTATCTATAGGTCTAAAATGTGAACAAGACATATATACATTTTCACCTCTTTGTGTATATGTGTTTCCACCATATTGTAGAGATCTAACTCTAGTATAATAAGCTAGTAATTTTTTATGATTAGCTTCTGTACAAGTAAATGTAGCATTAAATCCTATAGCTCCTGTTAAACCACATATTAATGTTTTACTACCAAGAGAATCTGATTCTGTTGCTGTACTCCTAGTATAATTATTAAATGCATATCCAGCTAAACCTACTATTGAACCAGTAAAACTATATGATTGACCACTATAAACAGTAGATGCTTGATCTAAAGTAAAATCTCTAGATGCTGAAGCAACTCCTGTAGTTTCAAAACCATAATATTTTAATATTCTATATGGTTCTCCAGCAGCAGGTTGTACATCTATTACACCTGGATTACTTTGTGTTAATCTACCAACAACTCTAATTTTATCACCACTAACCATTCCTCCAAAATCTTCTAATAAAAACTCTGGAGAATCAAACATTGGAGCTAGATCATCTGATTGTCCTGCTACTGCTGGACCATCTATGTCAATGTTTAAATAAGGATATGGTGTTGCACTATGTTGTATATCTGGTATAAATAATTGTGCACCATCACTAACTGTTTGCGTTAATAAACCACAAGCCAGTATTGTTTTATCACTATCAGTTCTTTCTAATCTAGATATTTCATAACCTCCTATTGAAGATCTTAGTTCTCCAGGTATATTTACTACAAACTTAATGTATAGTTGATTTACATAAGCTACTGTACCATTTAAAAAAGATGGACTATAATCTGTTACTGTAGTTTGAGCACTACCATCAACATATTTTCTATTAGCTGCTGGACAACTATCTATTGCTTCTGGAAATTTAATATCTCCTATCCACTTAGTAAACATTGGTACTCCTTGGTTATCAAAAAATGTTATACCAAATCTATATATTTCTTCATGTTGATAACCTTTAAATAACCCATTGTAATAGGCAAATTTAATATCTTCATTAATAGAATTTAATGGATATTTTTGTATTGTAGAATTATCAGATTCTAATACATTTAATAGTGATACTTCACTAATATTAAAGTTTTGGTTGGTGTGCCTGAATGGACTTGTGGATGGAGGACCAGCAACTAATGTGTCAACTGTTTCATCTGCTTTAATAGCAACTGTACCAAATTCATATGATATGTTTGGTCCTTCGCCACCTATTGTAGTACCATCTGACTTAAATCTATTTAGTGTTTGACTAGGAGATATTGCATCAGATTCTACATCTATATCTTCCCAATTATTAACATTGTAAGTATTTGTAGTTCCATTCTCTATTATATCAAAAGATGCAGGTGCACCTGGACTACTATCAAATCTATAAGCTCTGGCATCAAAGTCTATGTCAGTATTTAATAATTTAACATTTCCAGCAAATAACCTATTGTCTTTAGTGGCTATAGTTTTGCAATGAGTAAATGCTGTACCAACATCTACAAAATCATTATATGTTATTTCTATAGTATCTTCAAGACCAGTATAATCAAATGTAAAACTATTTGATGTTATAGGTTCATCTAAAAATGAAAATACAAGTGGGGTACCAGTTAATGTTTCTCTAATTACTACAAAACACTCTATTCTATCAAAATCTGTATCTATAGTATTTATCTTCAGTGTTATCTTTTTATCAGATGTAGTTCCTTGTGGAGAACCATTATAAGATATCCAATTAGTACCTAATGTACTCAATGCCTCATCAGGAGTGACTATAAATATATTATTAGATAGAGGTGAAAAATTAGTAGTAGAACCATTAGTATTTTTAAGTCTATATGCTATATTATAGCAACCAACTTTTAATACTCCACCAGTAGATATTTGTTGTAGTAGTGGAATGTCCATACTAACACCAGGTCTTAAATCTAATAGACTAGGATCTATTGCCATTGCATTAACATCTGCAACATTTAAAGATCTTAGTGGATTAAAGAACTCAGTCCAATATATTCTTTGTATGTCCTCATTTTCATATCTACCTAATGTAGCAGTTGGTGCTATAGGATGAATAGTAGTAAAATCTATCATCCCATTGTAAATTAATGTTAATGTAGAAACATAGTCTATGTCATATGTTAATTTCCATATTTGACCAGCAGAACTAGGCTGTATAGCTAATGACTGGTTGTGACCACCTGGATTTTCATCTGAGCAAGATGTAGTATATATATAGATATCATCTCTAATAGTAGTAAAGCCTATTGGGATTAGATTTGATTGAGGTTCAACTAGTGTTGTTACACCTAATGCTAAGTTATCAGAAGTAGATACTAAAGTGTCTTCAGAACTACTATAAACTACTACATAGTTATTACCAATTGCTACATTATAAGTAACACCAAAGTTTGTAAGAGATGTGTCAGCACTTATGAAATTATATACATCTTGACCAGTCATATTACTAGTAGGCATACTAAATGTAGCACTAGTTTGACCACTTATTGTTATGGTAGTAGCTGAATGATCTGAGCCATCTACTACACTATCGTTATTAGTATCTCCTCCACCAATAACTGTTATCTTATAGACTTTATAAGTATTTGGTATAGAGAAGTTTAAGTTATTTCCTTTAATGTTTTCAATAGAATAATTAGATTGACCAAGACTAGTCACTAATCTCATATTTCTTGCATCAAAATATGTATCTTTAGGAATAACTGTTTTACTAATGTCTTTATTAAGACCACGACTAAATGTGTTTATTGATTCTGGCATATTATATAGAGTGTTTCCATTTAAAACCACCTGCTGTTTTATATCTCCCTAAACAAGCAGAAGATATACTTTTTGATCTAACCTTAGTAATTCTCTCTGCCTCTTTTATACTACCAAACTCTTTAATAAAGTTTCCTTCTAATGTTAATTGTGTAACTCTTTTAGATCTAGTATGTAAAATACCTCTTTTATTTTTCCAAAAAGAATTCTCTTTTAATGATTTTTTATGATCATCTGAGAACTTTATACCTCTCTTTTTTATACTAAAATTAGTTTTACTTTCTTCACTCCACTTATATCCTAATGTTGATATTGAATCTTTTGCTAAATTATAATGTCCAAAATTATTATCTAAATAATATTGTTCTCTAACTCTTAAGTCTTCCTCTTTACATAATTCAACTATTTCAATTTTAAAATTATTTTCACCATATTTGTTCCAAGATCTTTGTAGATACTTGTTTGTGTGTTTTCCATTAGTTAATAAATTAATATGTTTCTTTATTCTAAAATAAAGAGCTTTAGTACTACCAACATAATGTTTATTATTTATTATATTAGTAATTTTATATATACAAGAAGTATTTTTATTACTTTTGTAATCTATTAAAATTGCCATTAATGTAGTTTTCTAGTTTCTCTTGAATTTCTCATGAATGAATCCCATCTTGTTTGTTCTGGTATTAACCTCACCATAGTATTTTTAAGTTGTTCCATTCTAGACATATCTGGAGAATTAGCTGAACCTCTAGCTGCTGCACAATACCAATCCCAATCTGCTTCAGATTTCTGAAACACCTTATCAGCTATTCTACCTTTTCTCCATTCTTGATAATCAATCATTTTAGTTACATAAGAAGCACATGCCTTCATGTAATATGGATCATCAGGAATAGTTGGATATCCTTCCTCATCAACAGGTATAGATAAATATGTTAAACAAATATCTCCTGTTTCAAAACTTGTAAATATATAGTAATCATTAATATAGAATGATTCTTCACTTAAGAGAGTAGTATTAGTAGTACTACTTACACTAGTTATAGCACAGTCATCACAAAATACATTATTTATGAGACTATTACCTGCATACTTTATAGGTCTATCATTATATGATATAAGTTGTAATTTGTAAAAACCACATGGTAATTTAGCTTTATGGTTAACAATATTTACAAGACCTATCTTTGATTCAAATTGAGAAAATGCTCCAATAAACAATAATGCTTCAGTTGACCACTCCACAATGTCTTCTAATGGTAATTCAGTATTAACTCCTAAATCCCTATAGAGTTTCTCTGCTAAATACCTAACTGAAATATTACCGTAAGTCATTTTATTTATAATTAATTAAACATGTATCTCTATATATAATGACTGGTCCTATAAAGACTTTTGTAACTTTATATGTGGAGTCATTTGAATCAGTATTTATATATACTCTTTCTGTTAATACCCTAGTAGTACAAGACATTAAACTAAACAGCACTACAATTAGTATTTTCTTATTCATTATTTTAAATAGTAATCTTTCTTATTTTTTATAGCTGCACCAAGTTGTCTTTTGGCAGTTCTACAAGCATTAAATAAATATACACTCTTCCATTTAAATATAGCTACTTTCTTATCCCACCTAATATAGTATTTCTTATCATTCTCAAAATATACTATAAACCCTAACTCTTTTGATTTTTGATAATCTACTTTCCATTTATTCCTAGGTATAGAACCTAAATCCAATTCTCTTTTAATTACAAATAGTTTACCTAATCTATATGGTAATTTAACTGTTTCAGATTCTTCAATTACTTGATTTAATAACTCTTTGTTAAAATCTTTACATAGTTTAGAGAACAAACTTCTAGTTACATAATCTTTCTCTTTTTCTATTTTTTCTTGTTTATAAGAATTATAAGCATCTTTTATTGTTAAACACCCACTCAATTTACCCTTACCTCTTTTTACATTTGTTCTTATTATAGCCATTTTCCTTTAACTATTATTATTTCCTTTGTGCTTGATTTTCATTATTGGCATCATTTGTAGTATCCATAGGCATCTGTAATAGAGGTAACACTTTAGTTTTAAGCACTATATCTACTATCATATTATCCATTTTAGCACTAACTGGATATCTATCATCCCATGTAAAACATGGTTTAGAATCACAAAAGAATGCTTCAACTTCTGTAGGATCTTCAAATATACCTTTTAAAGCTACCTTAGATAACTCATCAGAATTAATCACATATAAATAGTAATCTTTTATATACCAACCTATTCTATTCCCTGTATATCTATTGTATTTAATGTTGTTAGCTCTAAACTGGTTAATCTTAGATAATGGTTTACCATCCATTCCAACCACTGATATAATAGAATTAAAGCTATCAACTTCAACTGTAGCTGGTATAGGTAATGTAGACTTTAATATATAACAATCTGTAGTTATATCACAACATTCTGATTTATCTACTTGTTCAAGATCTACACAAGGTATTGTTTGTATCCACTCATCTGTATTATCTTGTTTATTTTTAATTGCTTGAGATATAAGCATACTACGTACACCCTGATACCAGTGTAATAGTTGTCTATCTGAAATTCTAAAGTCGTCAGATGCTGGACCTGAAGACCCTATATTTTTTAAATTATATACAATTTTATTTGCTGTTATCATTTATATGTCATATATAATTTTATATTTTCTAGCAAAAGATTTTCTACTTCCCCTAAGAACTCTACTTATTGTTGTTATTGTAGTGTTAAAATATTTTGAACAATCTGTTACACTTTTAAATTTAAGTTCTTCTTTTGTAATTAAATCTATAGACTTTATTTTCTTATTATATTGGGGATATTTTATTCCTTTAAGTTTCCTAGATATCTTTTCTTTATGTTCTTTAGATAATTTCCTTCCTTTACTCAAATATGATAAAAGTTTTTTAGTTTCAGTAGAGTGTTTATATCCAGTATTTTTTCCAGCTATTTTAGAGATATTATATTCAGGTTTTAGTTTGTTCATCCAAAACTGTTCTCTTTCTATTAGTTCCGTTTCTTTACAGTTTTCTACTATATAAAATCTAAAAGTATTCTCCCCATGTTTATCAAATGATCTTTGTAAATAAGAAGAATGATGTTTATTATTTCTCAAGTCATTTAAGTGTTTATTCCTTCTTTGATTAAAATTAATAGAACTTCCTATATAAATATTTTGGTTTATAGTATTGATTATCAAATATATAGAAGGGTTATTTATCATTATTTCTTACCTATTTTTGTAGCAAAACCTATATTTATAGTCTTATTAACAACATCATAACCACAAATATACAGGTTTTCTTGTTTAGTTTCTAATAATAATTTAGGAGAAAGACCAAAATAGTGTGAATTTCCATTAATTTCCCCACCTATAAAGAACTTTGATTTCTTATTTACAACAGGTGTTTTAATTATTTCTTTAGTTATAATTATAGTTTTAGGTACTTTTAGTTTATAAGATACATTTTTACCTAAGAGCAACCCTTGAACTGTATCAGTATTAAATATAATAAGATTACTATCCACAAGACTGTCTTGATAAAACCTTTTGTAATTACAGGGGCCATGATCTACTATTGTATATTCTTTAATTCTAATTGAGTCTTTTGCTATTGGTTTATATGTTTTAAATTTATACAAGGTGTCTTTAACCCATATAGTATCTCTATTTTCAATTATAGAGTCTTTATAGACCACTTTAGGATCTAGATGATGATTTGGTACACCACATGTATAAAGTAGTGCTATAATCAAAAATAATACTATAATGAGTATGTTTTTAGTTTTTTCCATCTCCTAAGCTATTAATTAAACTCTTACTATAACTGTATCTAGTTAAAAAATTAAATTAACTGTGTAAAGTCAATAAAATTATTTGCTGATAAAGATAATTCATTTTTTAATGTAGCTTTCTCACTATTATCAAGCATTCTATAAAACACAATAGGGTTATGTGTAGTAAATAACATAGCTCTCATTATATCTATATCTTCTTTACTCCTTCCATTTTCCTCCCATATAGCTATTGAAGCCTCTTTTATTTCATTGAATATCTGTTCTGCGTTATCCATTTTATTTTTATTTAGTGTTAAATTCCATTAGATACAAGAACAGCTTTTACAAAATCAGCAAGAGTTTGTTTTGAAGCTGAACTCAAATGATAGTTGTCCGAAGCCCATGTCATTGTAGCATCCAATGAGCTAGTGTTTATGTAATAACAATTTGCTTTTGCCGCTGCAACATTTGACATGTTAGTTCCATACTTTCCAAAGTCATCTCCTGTTACTGTATTACTAACACATCTTATTAAAAATATCTTTGCAGTTGCTTGTTTGACTCTTATCTTGTCCACTAGCTGCCCCATAGACACTTCAAAAGATGCTTGTGAGATTCCAGAATTAAAATCATTTACACCGTAACTGACAATGACCGCATCAGCAGTAGTGTCTGTTGTATTTGTATGCCCTGAATAGTCAAAGTTATATCTACTATTCATGTCAGCACATGTCATGCCACCAGTAGCAATTGGGTAAAGGTTGTAATCAGTTGTACTCATTAGTCGTGGCCAATCATTGCTTGCTCCCATCCAACTATCACCAACACATTGTATTCTTTTTGCACCCTGGGTCCAAGTACTAATAGTACCCCCACTTTCAATTATAAACTGTTTTATAGTTGCCTTAGATGTCTCAGCATATATGTATGCAAGATAACCATTAGTCTTTAATATAATTGTATGCTCACTTGTATTTGGAAGGGATATTGTAACAGACTTTAATCCGTTTGTAATTTGAGATGCGGTACTCCAATAATAATCTGTTGCACTAGCAGATGTATTATCAATATCTACGGAACAAACCTCTAAAGCTGTTGTATCTGGATCAAGAGTATCAGAAACTACAGTTAAATAACTTGTTCCTGATACCTTAAATACTATTTGTCCACATCCCCATCCAGACCACATTCCACTTCCAGTATCATTCCATCTTCCTAAATATTGAATAGCTGCGTTATTATAGGAAACTATTTGAGGAACTACAAAAGAACCCCTGTTTCTTACAGGTGGAGTATTCAACATAAAATTTAATATAGAACTCATTATGCTAGTATTACACCTGACATTGAAGATGTTGCTCCATACCATGTAGTTGTTCCTGCTGCTGAAGAATATTCCATCATAGACAAATAGTGTTTACCAACCCCTGTATAATTTGAAAAAGAGGTATCAAAATAAGTTGCTGCAACAGTAGCTGAGACAACAGGTTGAAACAATGTATTGCTTGCTTTATTACCATCAACTAAAGCAGTTGTTGAATCTAATCCTATACCTGATATTATTCCAGTTCCAGCTAATGTATTAGCACCTCTTGCATGATATTGAGCTGCAACTATATTGTCGTTCACACCTACTACAAAATTAAACTGATTCAATAGGTTTGCATTTGATTGTCTATAAGTAGCAGTAGTATATGCCCAAGATACAGTTGCATCTGAGCGATACATAGGTCTTGGGACAGCATTATAGTAATTAAATAAATATCTGTTTACAATACTATCCTCTGTATAAGTTCCAACAGTACAGGTATGTGTTCCTGATTGTGAACCTGATGTATTTATTAAAGCTCCTCCTGGTGTTGCTGATATATTAAAAGTATTTGCAGCCATTGTTCCTAATGATGCCACATAGTAAGTAGTACCAGCAGTTATACCTGTTGGGAGTGCACCTCCTGAGTTTGTAAATACCACAGGAGCATTTGCTGACAACCCATGAGCTGTATAAGTTACAACACATGGAGATGCTATGGTCATTGTAACAGTAGAACTTTGATTTCCAGGATTATAAAAAGTTCCTAAATACCTTCTTGTGGTGGCTCCAGTTTTTACAAATACCCCATTTTGATATGTTAGCGCTGTTGCTCTTGTTGTACTGTTTGTCCATACAAGAAACTCTAGTGTTGGAACTCCTGAGTTTGCATAACAAAATACATCATACAGCTTTGCATTTGTAAGTGTTCCAAGTGACAAGTTAAACTCTGCACTATCATAACTAACCCAATTAGCACCATCATATAAAGAGATAGTATTACCATTATAGGGCACTGCATAAATTGTTGATGCGTTAGTTACATCCGTAGTAGTTATAGGCGTAGCAGAAGTAAGTGATAATCTAAAGTCTTGTCTTTTAGGAGATGAGCTATCAGATGAACCAGATCCAGAACCAGTAAATACCTTTTTAGTTTTATTTATATTACTCATTTTATATTAAATTATTAATTATGCGTAATAAACTATATGTAATGTATGTGTACCAGCTTGTGCTTGAACTATTTTAAAGTTTGCTATATTACCAGAACCTAATACTTCAAAAGCATCTGTGTTACTTCTACCAATACCGTCTGTTGTAGTTGGGGTACCACCTGTTTCTAAATATCTAGCAGCAATACCAGTAGCACTAGATTCTAATTCACATAATGCAACTGTTGCCCCTGTAGGTATGGTAAAACCTATAGCCGTACCATCTACTGTTAATTTTTGATAACCAATAGCTCTAGGGTAGTTTTGTGCACTTACTAATATCTTCCTTAAAAGATCTTCTAAATTAAAATTTGACATTTTCTTTTATTTTTATATATTTAACTTTTTTTATTTTCTTCTTTTTTAGCTTGTTCAGTTTTATTTAGAGTATAACCTGCTATTAATAAACTAGGAGCTGCCCAGATTATAAAATCACCTACTGAATTAACATGTTCTTTTAAAGTATACATTGCCCCTTGTGTGTATATAAAGAAAGCTGTACCTGTTTGAAATCTCTTATAGGAAAACCAAGAAGGTATATTAGAATACATTTTAATAAATTCTTTTATACCAAACTTTATATTATTCCATGTAAAGAGATCTTCTTTCATTATAATTATATTAATACATATCCGTCTTTATCAACTTTTTCAGACAAAACTAATTGGTGTAGTTCTTCAGGTTTATGACCAAATACTTTTTGACAATGCGGTGTATCTACATATCCTCTATCTCCCCATTCCCAACCATGTGCTTTAAATGTATCTACAACTTCTGTCCAATCAGCTATTTTATCATTATCTACATCTTCTTTCATATTAAAAGATACAGTTCCATCTTTATGTAACAAGCAAAAATCTATAGCTAATCCATAATTATGAAACGATTTACCACCTTTGGCATTACTAACTATTTTTCCAGGTGTTGTTCTACCTTGTGCATATATAGCATCTTGTTCAGCAATAGTTCTTAATCCTTGAGTGATTCTAATATTTATACCTTTAGATATAATCTCAGATAAAATAGTAGCAGCTTCAGCTCTTAATTTAGGATGCAGTTTAGCTATTCTAGATATAGATATATTATCCATTATTTCTTTTTTTTAGTTTTCTTTTCAACTAAATATTTTTTAACCCACCCATGAATAGTAATCACTCCTGCTAGAATACCCACAATCCATACAAGTAATTGTACAGATTCCATTACAACAGGAGGGATATGTGTTTCTGTACTAGTAATTGCTTGGCCAGTTATGATACTTCCTAGAGATATATAACTGGAAATAGTTGGATTGTTATCTAAAAATTTAATCAAGTTCATTAGGTTTTTAGTTTTCTTTTTTAACTTCTTTTGTTTCTTCAAGAAGTTGTTTTAACAAGTTTAATCCTCCAGTAGCTAATAGAAAATTTTGTTTATGTAGTTCTATTGCTTCTTCTAGTTGTTTAATTTTTTCTTGTATTTTTTCTTCCAATTCTTTCTTCATTTTATTTATTTTTATTAGTTTGAAATTGTTAAATCATCATTTATAAAATTACCTGCTGCTACTAAAATATTTTTAAGCCAGAATACAGCTAATGCCCCATTAGACAATAAGTCTAAATATTCTTGTTCTGTCATGGTTTTAACTATCCCATAATTAGGTATCTCATTTAAGTATATTGAAGATTTACCTGCTTCATAATCTTCTTGAGATCTATATACTACTAAATTATAATGGATTTCCATTGTTCCCCATTTAAAAATAGTATCAAATCCAATAATTGCATTAGCAGCAACAATACTTCCTGTTGTATCACTTGTTGCTTTATTAATAATTAATTTTGCCATGATGTGTCTTATGTTACAGTTACTGTTTTAGTTACTCCATTAATACGAATTTTAAGTCCAGTATTAGTGTTATCTTCTCTCCAAATGTCACCATCAACAGGTGATGTAGGTGCAGATCCAGTTGCTAAATTAATTTGTGCACCAGCAGTTGTACTACCAGAAAAATTTAAAGAGCCTGTTGTTCCACTCAGTGTTGCTTTTGTAGCATAAGAGTTTTGTGTACTACCAGTACTACCAGCTAAAGCAACTTTAAAAATAATATCTCCTCCAACACCAGTACCAGTACCTTTAGCTCCAGCAAGTATTAAACTTGCACTACTAGCTTGATTAGATTGTCCAGTAGCAACATTTGTTGCTCTTAGTGTAAATCCTGTATTAAATATACTTGATGATTCAGAGCCAACTCCAAATACAACATCTGTAATACTTGCCCCACCAGAAGAACTTCCAGCAACAAGTTGATTGCTAGAAGTAGCCTGAGAATAAGCGCCCATTGCTATTGAACTATTGACACCACTTGTTATTGTAGCATTTGCTCCAAATAAACAATTTTGATTTCCAGATGTTGCGCCAGTTCCAGTAGACTGTCCAACAAAAGTATTATATTGAGATGTTGTAAATCCTGATGCAGAAGAATATCCTATAAAGGTGTCTCCTACCCCAGATGTTAAAGCATAACCTACGTTATAGCCAAGCCCAACTTCTCCAGATGAACTATTTAGTAATATAAATGTAGCATATCCAATAGCTATATTCGAATCTCCTGTGACCAGGGCATTTAATGTGTAATCGTGTATAGCAAGGTTGTTATTAGCTGATGTAGCTGAATATAAGGCATTGTTACCAAATACTTTATTATATGTTCCGCTAGTTAAAGCTCTTCCAGAAGGACTTCCATAAATAGTATTGTTTTGTCCAGTTAGTGTGTTATTACCAGCGTTAGTTCCTCCTGAAAAGAAATTTGTTGTATCTCCAGCACCAAAGTACATTGCTTTAGTTCCATTTACCCAATATCCCAATCTAGAACTAACTTCCCCATCATCTTTTATATGAAAGTTTAAATTTAAACTTGAGTCATATATTTTTAGACCGTAAGTTGCACTTGTAGAACCTGAACCCTTAATATGTAGTTTAGCACCAAGAGAAGTTGCTATACCTAAACCTAACATGTTGTTTACCTCATCATACCCTGAATTTCCAACTAAAATGAAGCCTTTAGTGCCATTTGAAGTACTAGAAAGAGTTAAATTATTACCTGCTGCAGCACCTCCAATTACAGATTGTCCACCAGAAATACCAGTAGATAAATTATTAGTTATAGTATTTGTAGCTCTAGTTAAGCCTGTACTAAATGTCAATGCCACTTCTTTAGCATTTAAAGCTGATTGTAGATCAGTTTGACTAGATAGTGTACCAGTTATGTTTCCCCAAACTGGAGGTGTTATATCGCTTGTTAATGCTATTGTACCTGTATTGGCTGGAAAAGTATATGATTGATCTGCCGCAGGTGTAATTAGAGTAGCTATGCCACCTCCTGCTGGAGATTTCATTAGATAAGCTAATCTATTACTACTAGTCTTAAAATAACCAGTTATAGTACCATCTTCTTCAATTTCAAACCCAGAACCACTAGCTGTTCCAGTTCCTCCACCTTTATTTATAGTTATAAGTTTATCTGAAACTGTAAGATTAGTTACATTTTCATATTCTGTAGTACCTATTATGTTAACTGTAGCACCAGATCTACCAATGTTTATTATATCTGCATTAGTAGTTCCTATATTTAAAGTGTCTGATGAACCACTAGAATCTACATCTATCCCATTTCCATCTAAAAATGAAATAGTAGAAACTCCAGTATCACCACCTTTTATTATTAAACTATCAGTTATATCAATTAATAGTAATCTAAGGTCTTGACCAGTAATTTCTTTATTACCATTAGTTGTTATTTCACTAGTGGTAGTATTCTGAAGTTGTGTCCTAGTTTGGCTTGCCATTATGTATAATAATCATCACTGTAATCATCACTATAATCACCTGGTATTCCTTCTCTAAATGTAGTTCCAATTGCTGGGAAGCACACATTAAATTCTATAGATAATGTTTGAAATAAAGATTGTGCTACTTCTTCAGTAATACAATTATCACCATCTTCTATAGTATTGTCATATATCACTTTTCCAATTATTTGATAGTCTCTTAAAACATCTAGTTGGCATAGACCTAATTTTAACTTTTTTAAGTTTTTATTAGCATCTCTTTGACCATACATTAGTTGTCTAGCAACTTTCTCACCAAAATCCCCTATTGCTCTACCTAATAATTGTAATCTTATATCAACATCTGTTTGATTTAGATTATCCATTATCCAATTATTTGATATGGTACATATACATAAAACTTACCTGCAGTTAGTGTTGCAGTAGCTACTGTTATTGTAATACTAGATGCAGATGGCAAATAATAAACTTCACCTAAAGTTATTCTCTCTTCAAATATCTTAAAAGAAAGATTAATAGTCCCATTTAAAGCATTTGTTGGATGGGCATTAGAAATATTCCAAACAACTTGTCCTGCAGTTATAGTTGTATCTACTATTGTTGGAACACCGTTTGTTAATATTGTTCCAGAATAATCAGTTATATTAGCAATTATTCTTGAATTAGTAGTAATATAACTATTAGTTAAGGTTATGGTTGTTGATGTAGCATATGCTGCTGCATTTGTTAAAGTACCTGAAGTAATAATACCTTCTCTTTTGTTAATAGTACCACTATTTCCTGTAAGAGTTCCAAATCTTTCAATCTTAGTTGGTTGAACAGATCCTGTAGATATAGAATATGGTAGTACATTGTATGGCCTAATACTATCAATAGCATCTGTAGTAACACCACTTAAACCTAAAGATAGAGTTGCAGCACCACCAGAAGTTAAAGCAGTAACTGGATGTATCACAACCTCATCTAAATAAACAAGAGATCCTGCTGGTATTTTCTCAGAAAGTGTTATACTACCTATTGCCCCACCATCTACAGCATAATCATATTCTGCTCTAATTAATTTCTTTTCCCCAACTGGATAACCTGAAGCCACTATAGAACTATCAATAATAGTACTAGGTGCTTCTACAGTTGCATATGAAGAGCCACTATATAAGAAGTCAAAAGTTCTATTTGGCTGAGAGCCTGCAGTTAAAGTTAATAGAGTATTCCCTGAAGAATCTTTTACTTTATATGTAAATCCAGCACCTACTATAAGACTATGTAGTAAGATTATTCTAAAGTTACTATTGTCTGAACCTGGAGTTAGTGTTACTACTCTATCTGCTGTAGTTGCTGCTGGTTCTCCTATAGACCCTATTATTACTGTACTCTTATTAGTACCTGCAACAAGAGATATGTCTGTATCCCAAAGTTTATATTCAATATTACTACTAACACTAGCACCTGAAGGTGTAAAAGACAATATTAAATTATCAGAAGCACTAAAAGAACTACTATGAGATATATATGTTACTGCAATAGTATGGTCTGTACCATTATCTGTGACTGCTGTTACTTGACCTAACCAGAATTTAGTATTGTCAAATTCTTTATAAATCCTAATTAAACCAAAATTATTATTGTTTGATAGCGAATCTAAAAAAGCATCATAACTAACACTATCAAAGTTAGTATCTGATACATATATGTTTGTAACACTACTATAAGTAGCATTATTTAATCTAATTTGAGTACTTGATGGGCCAGCAGAAGTTGAGGTACTAAATACCCATTTGCCAGAGAAACCACCAAATATACCATCTGTGCCATTTGTACCATCATTACCACTATAACCTATGGGTAAAACAGTAGAATTATTTGTACATGAACAACTCATTAGTTACAAGAATTACAATTTGTGTTATTACATAATTTCGTTAATATGTCAAGTAGATTATTAAATTTATCTATATGACCAGCACCTGCTGCTAGTTCTAGACTATACAACATTGCTTTAGCTTTTAAAGCTCTATCTATTTCCTCTTCACAACAATCACATTCAAAATCTAAATCTGCAAACATTGAATTAACACAACACCTAGCTGTACAATAAAATAATTGTTGTATTTGTTGTGAATAACTAAATGCTGTAGCAGTAGTTCTAGTTACACTATATCTAAATAAGTATAAACCATTTGGTATTCTAGAACCTGTAGTACCACCTATATCTGTTGTGTCTATTACAAACTCTCTCTCATCATCGCTTGTTGGAAATGCAGGAGATTCAGTAAATAAATTAAATGTATAGTCAGCACCTGATGGTGTAGTAACTATTAATACTGCAGTTTCTGCATCAGATGTTAGTTTATTAGGTGAACCCCAACCAGTAATATTACTTGAAGAATATTCCCCAGTAGTTTCTGTAAACACTAAAGATCTACAATCTAAAGATTGACAAACCTCAAAAGATAATTGAACAGCCATTTAATAGGGTTTATTGCATTGAAGCCCCATTAGGAAAAGTAAAGGAAGAAAACATAACCTAATAGGGCAACAACACAAAAATTAATAAGTATTAACCTACGTTTGTTACATAGTCAATAAAGAAAGCAAGTTTACCAGCAGTAAGAACTTCTACTGCAGTTACAAATTTAATTTCTCTATCAACAGTTGTTTTAACTGCTGTAGCTGCAGATACTGGAGTTCCTGCTACCATGTTGGTAACATTGTCCCAAGTTGTACCTGTAGAGATTGCTGTTGCACTAACTATATCATTAGCAGCTTCTACTTGAACAGCTATAGTAGCTGCATCAGTAGCAGATGTAAATGTAGTAATTACATCATATGCTGTATTTGTTATAATAGAGTTAGCTGGTACGAATATTCCAGTACCATGTGTGCCTATTGCAGAATTAGCAACACCATATGCATCTGTTGCACTATAGTCGAAGATAACTCTAAGTGTATTTTTTGTTTGTAATGAATTTGGCATTTTATTTTATATTTTTATATTGTTATAAGTATAGCACCATTTCTGATGCTATACTAGATTATTGTTAATTAAACTGATACTGATGCAAACCCTAAAGAGTTCATATATGGGTTAAGAATGCTTAACAAACCATTAGCTTGTAAAGAGTTAACACTATATGCTGATGCAGTTATACCTGCTGGAACAGCAATTACAGCAGATAAATTAGCTTGAACTACAACATCAGATCCTCCACCAACATGGCTGTTAGAGAATTCAATATTTATTAGATCGTAACCAACTAGTTTTTCTACTGCTTGAGTAGTTAAAGTAGCAGCAGCAACTGAAGTTACAATAGCAACTGTACTGCTAATGAAATATTTGATCTCAAAATCAGTGTTGTTAATTTGGATAAAATCACCAGCAGCAAGTATACCAGATACACTAGCAGAGAAAGTTACTTTATCTTCACTTATAGTAATGCTAGCAGTTGGTGTAATTGTAGTTTGAACTAAAGTGCTAGTAGAAGCATAAGTCAATGTTGGAATTGGCCACAACCTTCTGTTAAGAACACCTTCATAACCATAATCAAAATTCTCTAAGTTATAAACTTGTTGGTAAGTTCCAGTACCATATGATTTATTTTGAATAGAAGCATTTGATGTTGTAGAGAAACCATAGTTAGGATTCAAAGAAACTGAAAACTGAGGTCTGTCTTCTGTATAAGCAGTATTAAATTGAGTCAATACTTTACCAGTAATCTCAACACCAAAATTTGTAGCTGCAGTAAGTCCTGTTACACCAGTACCATCACCAACTTTAATTGCAGTTACCATAGAGGCAAGAGCAGTGTTGTTGTTAATAGCATTTACTATTTGTGTTGCTATTGTTGATTGAGTTGCACTTGCAGATGCTTTAAAGTTCAATGTGAAAAACAAAGGTCTTTCAGAAAACAAGTTTTTATCATCTACAAAAAGAATTGTAAAAGAATAGCTATCAGAAGCAGTTGCTACAATAGAACCACTTGCTGTAGATCTGTTATAACCAATAGCCCAAACACATCTCTTAGCAGCTTCATATTGTTGAGAAGTATAATTAGTAACCCTTCTTCCATTAATTAGTGGAGAGAATTTAAGGCTAGATGATTTACCTTGAACAATTCTAATTGAACCTGCATCAGCAACTGTATCACCTGCTGTAAGTGTTTTATTATCTTCACCAACTATCGCAAGGTCTCCCAATGCAACAATAGTTGGAGTAACATTGGTAGCTCCAGCAGGAACTGCTGTACCATCACCTATGAAAATATTTTGTACTTTATGTAATCCCATTTTATTATTTGTTTATTATTATTATTTTATTATTTATTTTATAATTATTATATTACTCTTGATAGTATACCAGTAGTTGCAGAAGTTAAATAAAGGTTAAATAAACCTATTTTATTTGCAGTACTAACTGTTAGTGTTGCACCACCTGTAATAACTGGAGTTGCTACTGCTATTGTTGCTCCACCATCAACAGCTACAGTTACTGTATTGGCCCCTTGTGAGTTGTCTACAAAAAATTGTATAACTGAACCAGTAGTTAGTGTAACACCAGCAGTTCCAAAAGAAGTTATTATATTTGCAACTGAATCTAAAGTTAATGTAACTGCTGCTGCAGATGTTGTTTTTAATGTACCTGCAATTAAACCAGTTTTAACATTTGTTAATGTCCAACCAGCAGTAGTATCTGTACCAGCAGTAAATGGAGTATGGTTTAGTACCACATTTTTACTAGCTACAAGTTGTCCACCTATAGTTGTTGCACCTGTTACGCCTAATGTACCTGCTACAGTTTCATTACCAGCTATAGTTGATGTAGTTGCAGCAATTGTTGTTGTATTAACTGTAGTTGCTGTTACTGTTGTTGTTGATATAGTACCGTCATTTAAATCGTTTACTACACCTATTATTTCATTTACTTTAGCTTTAGTGACTTTTTCATCAACTAAAGAACCAAGTGTATATTTTTTACCTAAAGATGTTATTGCCATTTTATATTTTTATTATTCGTTTGTGTTTACTATCTTATCAAATGTATTCTGTCTCTTAGCTTCTATACCTTCAAGTGCTATTTGAATAGCCATATCAACAATTTCTTGATGAGTATGTTCTGATAGTTCACAATTAGTAGGTGTAGTTATGCTAATTCTATTTGGTCTTTTTATATACCTTAAGTAATAAGTAGTTATAGTTTGTCCAGATTCTGATATAAGTTCAACTTTACCATTTTCCATCAACCTAACTATCTCATTTTTCCAAGGTTTATTAAAAGGATCTTCTATTATATTATTATAATCGTCATGTTGTATTGCTCTAATCTTTGATATTCTAGATACTGTTGCTCCATGACAATCACTATATGATATAGCACAATCTTCATTCATAGCAAACCAGTATGTGTCTGGCAAAGTTACAAATACACCATTTGGTTTATTTTCTGTTGTATTGGCTGCTGGTGTTAATATTGCATTTACTAGAACATTTTTTAAATCATCTGTTCTCTTTTCACTTTCCTCAAAGGATTGTCTTTTAGCATTATTATTACCCATTCTCTGTTTAACATATCTGTCTTGGGCTTGATTTAGCAATAGATCAACTTCCTCATCCTCAAAATTAGGATAATTATTGCTATCTAGTTTATCTAAACCAAACTTAAAAGATATGTGCATCTCAGAGGCAGTCATTACTTAACTTGTTCTTCTTTTTTAAGTTTAGATTTCAATACAAATACTACAGATTGATTTTTAAGATCTTCTAAAAAGGATACTACCTCTTCAGTTGAACCACCTATTACATCATCACCATTATAAAAGTAATTACCTCTTTTTTTAAGTGCTCCAGCAGATAGTAAATCTTCTATTAGTATTTTTGTTTTAAGTTTTTTATCTGATATAATTTCTATAAAGCTTTTTGGATCTGCTTTTAATATTTTAGCAAGAGTTGTTTTTACAACACTATCACTTGCTGAACTAAGACCTTTTTTACCAAATAACTTTAATAGATCTCTTTTTTCATCAGGAGAAGTTTGCATAAGTTTTTCATATGCTTCCATCTCATAATCTACTTTAATACTTTCTTGTTTAGCAACTTCTTCTTCATCTACTATAACAAATAAAGAGTCTGGCCAATTTTGTTTATCTAAAACCGAATTAGCTATTTTACTAGATTCTAGCCAACCCCTATATCTCAAATAGTTCATAGTATCTGTTAGATCTATTTTCTTTGATTTGTTTTCAAATCTAGATTCTAGATCACCCCAGAACTTTGATCTTTTATTTAAAGTGCCTTTGGGAAGATTGAGTTCATTTTCAAAGAATGTTTCTTCTTCCTCAGTTAACCCAGTTTTATATAGACCATTCTGACCTTTCTCAGTGGTTATAACTGTGGTACATTTGGGATATTTAGCTAATCCCCCAAAGACTACTTTATTTATTGGTTGTATTACAACCTCTTTTATCTCTTTAAACTTATTCATTTTATTATATTTTTCCTTTATTTTTTATAAACTTCCTTTACTTTAGTATTACATACTTGCAACGTCAAGTACTAGTTGTCCTGCATTAGTAGGATCTTTCAACATAATACCACACTCACTCAATACATGGAACTCATATCCATCTACTGGAGAAGCAGACATTGCATTCTTTTTCATTCCAAATGGATCACAAGATCCTGGTATATACCAAGATGACATCTCACGACCTTTAGTAGAAACTTTCATTACATTAGATTCACCATCAGCACCAATCTTGAAATTCAAGAATGTAGCTTTGTATGATTCTGCAGGTTTGTTAGTTTCTGGATTCAATAACCTGTTTCTAACTACGTTGTTATACAAAGGTAGTTCTTTCAAGGTAATTTTATCACCATTTAAACCAATATATGTTTTAAACTGTCCACCAAGAGAAAGTTCTTGACCAGAACCAGTTACAAATTTAGTATCAATAAGAGAGAATCTAGAAGCTGAATCTTTCATTGCAATGTCAAACAAGTTCATAAAACCTCTTCCACAAAATGCAACAAATTCTCTAGGTCCATCTTCTGTACCATTATAAGACAAATCATCCATGAAATCACGGATTACTTTCTCATTCAATGTAGTATAGAAACGTTTATTAGCAGGTGCAATTTGAGATTCAACACCAGCAGAAGAATAAACTGTATTTCCAGATTTACCTTTGATATTAGTAGTTCCATCAGTTTTGATGTTAGATTTACCATACCATAAAGCACGTTCTACTTCATCCATCCATTGTGCATAGAATTCCCACTCAGCATATTTTACCCATGTAAAAGATACTTTGTTAGTTTTAGGGTCCATTAAACCAATGCTCAATACTTTAGATTGTGCAGCTCCTGTTACAGAGTACATTTTTCTAAAAGTTGACATATAGTTTTCTAACCAAAAAGGATTAGCGTAAGTAGTTTCTCCAGAAGTTCTTGAATGATCATGCTCAACCAAGTTGTAATCTTTAGAAAATTCTTTACCAACAGCTAAAAGGCTTGTAGATACATATTTTGTATCGTCATTAGTTACAAGCTTCAAAGTATAGATAAAATCAGCACCATCTTGGATAGGCTTTTCTTCTACACGGCAAGGATAATCAGAGTTATCTGGAACTATAACGTCACCAATAGTAAACCATTTTTCTGCAAAACCTACTCTAAAAGTAGTACCTGCAAGACCTGGATATGAACCACCATCTGTAAATACTCTAGAAATAGATACTGCTTTCTCACTATCTCCCATTAGAGGCCAACGATATGCAATATCATCTAGTTCTTTAGATCTTTCCATACCTGTTGTAAGGAATGACAAAGGGTTCTTAAAACCATTCATTTTGTTATATATCCTTGTTACAACTGTAGCAGCAAGAACTGGTTCAGTTTGAAAAAAGGTAGACAAGTGACTTGCTTGAGTTAATCCAGCATGCCAGTTACCTGTTGTTATCTGTAAATCATTAATATTCATTTTATCTTATTTTATTATTTGTTTTTAATTAATTGTTATTTTTTCTTAAATGCTGCAAATGGATCTTCCTCATCTTTTTGCACTTCTGATTTTCCACTCTTTAATTTAGCTCTTGTATCAGTAAATTTACCTAGTTTACTTCTAAGCTCAGAAGTAACTTTAGTTTTAACACTCTTCTCTAATTTAGATATATCCCAATCATTATATGCAAGATAAGCATATAAAAATTGAGCATCTACATTAGTTTCATTGTGTTCTTGTAGTTTAGTTTTACCAGTCTTTTTATCTGGTTTAGACATAAAATCCCAAACTTCTTCCTTAATCTTTTTATTTAATGGAAAACCATTAAGTTCTTCTTTCTTAAATAGATTATCTTTTAGATCTTCCCAATATTTAATTATATTGGCTTCTCTGTTTTTATCTAATTGAGCTTGTGCTTGTATTAATTGTTCTTTTTGTAATTTCTCATTGTTTTGAAGTTTAACCAAATGTGATTTTGCTTTTACTTCAAGTTTACCAAGATCTTCATAGTCTTTAAGTTCATCTTCAATTTCTGATTCTTCCCAACCAGATAATCTCAAACCTTCTTTAATTACTTCTTTTTGAGTATCCTCATCAGAAATATCTAAATTTTCAAAAGTTTTATTACCATAATAAACATCTAGAAATTGTTTAGGGTCTCCACCCATTTCAACAAATTCTGCTAATTTATGTAATTCTTCAGGTAATGATTCTTTGTATTCTTTAATTGCCTTATCTATTCCTCTTTTAGTAGTTAATTCTACTGCTTTTTCAAGACCAGCATCACTATCTTCTATCTCATCTGCTTCAGATATATCTATAAGACCTTTTTTTGATAAGTGATCTATAAATGGTAGATATGAGAATTCTTCACTCTCTTCTGTTACATCTTCTTTAGTGCTTTTAACTTTAGTATCAGGTAGGATCTCTGGGTCATTGTCTTCTTCCTCTTCAAGATCTTTTGGTCCACTATCTTTTTTACTAGTAGTTGGCTTAATAGGCTCTGTAACTTCAGCAATAGGTTCCTCATTTTCTTCAGAATCTTCTATTGGCTTTTCTTCTATTTCTTCTAATTCCTTTGTTTCTTGATCAATTTTCATTTTTTCAAGAGTTGGATTCTTTAGAATATTAAATCCTTCAAATGGATTTTCTACTATTTTTTCTTCCTTTTTGCTCATTTTGTATAAATATAATGTTAATTGTTATTATTTTATAATATTTCTTTACTTTTTTAATACTGTTTTAGCACTATTTTTGATTTATTATAGCTATTATTAATTGGTCCGAAATTACATACTATTTAAAATATAAGATCTTGCCTCTAATAATATACTTGGACTATCTTTTAATAATCCAATTCCTGCATTACAATTATTACACAATAGCCCTCTTACTTTACCTGTTTTATGACAGTGATCAACAGATAATGGTCTCTTTAATTCCAATTGATGTGTTTTGCATATTTTGCATCTTCCTTTTTGTTCATCCCACATTAGATTGTATTCTTCTCTATCTATTCCATATTTTTTAAACTTGTAGTCACTAGTACTAGAGGATAAAAACTTTCCATCTATTATTCCTTTTTCTACTGCCTCTTCTGTCCAGTTTGGTTTATTATGATTTATTATAGGTTCACAATCATTACAAACTTTACATTTAAACTCTTTTCCTTTTATTGTCTTTCTTAGTGTAAAATAAGAATAATGTTTAAAATTTTGACAATAATAACACTTTTCTAAATTCTGCATTATTTACTTTTAGGATTTTGATTTTTTCCTAGCTTTTATCTTCTCAATTGCTAATTTTCTATCTGCAATCTTCTTATCAGCTTCTATTTTTCTAGCTTGCATCTTTTCTTGACTAGCGTTCTGAACTCTAATAGCTTCAATCTTCTTATTTTCTATATCTTGTTTAGCTTTAAGTTCTTTGTTTTTAAGATCCATCTCTTTAGAATGTTTATCTTTTTCATGTAGTAGTTTTTGTTGTTCCATAAATGATTTACTAGCTAGATCTCTTTCTTTTAAATCTTGTGCAGCTAATTCTAAAACATCTGGTACTCCATTATTATCACTATCTGTAGTGCCATTCTTAGATACAATAGCAGCTATTTCAGCAACTTGTATTTTAGTTTGATTATTAGTATCTACCTCATATTGTTTAAGATCTCTATCTGCTTGTTTATCTGCAAGTTGCTCTTGATGCATTTTTTGAGCAAGACTATTCTTATCTTGTTCAATCTTTATTTGTTGTTGTTGAATAGCCATATCTCTATCTAGTTTCTCTTTCTCTCTTTGTTCTAGTAGTTTAGCTATTTCTTGAGTAGAGTCTTTAGATATAACATTTGCGATATCTGATAATGTAGCTTTATCTGACTGAAGAGCAGTTTGAAATAAAGACTTCATAGTGTCTATTACCTGTTGATCTTTAGCAGAATTAGATACAAATACATCAAATTCAGAGTTTGCTATATCGTCACCAATTATATTTAGTACTTCAATACCCAAATCATCAAGTACATATTGTACTTTTTTACCCTCTCTCCAAGCAATTTTAGCACACTCTATTAGACCAGTATAAACTCTCCTTTTAACCTCATTGTGTGCTTCAAACCAATATTCTGTAATATTAGCTGAATTCGCAATAGCACTTTGAACATTACCAACTAATTCGCTAGCAGATACTTCACCTTGTCTTTGTGGAGATATACCTGTTAAAAAGAACATTTGGTTTTTTATATATTCTAGAGAACTGATATATTGTTGTATAACATTGGCTAAAGATAAGTCAATAGACTGAAATTGGTTAAAGTTAGATACTTGACCTGTTCTACTACCCCTTTTTCCCTCTTCATGTGAGTTTATAAAGGCTATCTTCATAGCTTTGAGGTAATACATCCACTGATCCATATCGATGCCCTCAGATCTAGGAATTTGGGCTAAATCCATGAGCATTATCTTGCCCATATCACTAGCAAATGCTAATTCTAATCT
>ERZ869925.37-NODE-37-length-76163-cov-7.778919_pt1 | contig 76163 bp, 76 predicted proteins | sample MGYA00579311_ERZ869925 | MGnify/ENA primary metagenome ERZ869925 (study PRJEB32216, sample SAMN09231817) | wastewater metagenome | place: USA: Maryland | collected 2016-07-30 | study: EMG produced TPA metagenomics assembly of the PRJNA472060 data set (Reclaimed water...
TCAAAATAAATTTGATTTTGTTCATTTTTTTTAGTACCTTTGTTTAAATATACACATTATGGATAAAATAGGTATTAGTGAGGAAAAATTGTTGAAAGAGTACAATGTAAGAATCGATGAAATATGTGATTACCTTGAATTCAAAACTGCTTTTACTGGAGAAGAAGTGTGTGATATTGTTATTGGTATTTTAGAAAAGGAAAAAGTGAAAACACCCTTCACTTCAACTACACTATATAGAAAATACTCCGAAAAGATCAATTCTCTTGGTCTTACAAGGGAAGAATGGGTCAAAAACTACGGAATTCCACAGATTATAGGGGTTATTTACGAAATTTTAGAAAAAAAGGTCTAAAAATTTGGTGGTTTCGATTATTCTTCTTACCTTTGTGTTATAAAACTTAAAAACTATGAAAAACCTTATAACTATTGTCTCTTTTTTAGTCACAACTGCTGTTTTTGGTCAGGATTTTAGTTTATTAATCAATATTAACAAGTATAGGCAGTCTAACGGTCTTAACGCCATTAGTTTTGACGAAAACACCTATAGCAACTGTAAAAAAGAGACAAAAGCGAAGTGTTTTAGAAACTATAAAACCGACAAACTTAAGTTTTGGGAACGATCAAATGGTATACCTAAAGACTCTGTTGATTTTGTTAAGTTTTTGAAACATAACCACATCAAAGTTAAAGATTTTGATAGATTTTTAGTGAATTATTTTAACACTAAATTAAAAATCACTAAAGAATCTGATATCGATAAATTTATTTTGATCTATGTGGTCTATGATATCGACAGGAAAGAAAAACTTAAGAAACAAATACTAAACCCTGCTATAACCAGAGGGTCAGTAAATGTGATCGTTGATAAAACAGGAGTTTGTTACGGGTTTAATGTAAATTAAAACGTTGCACACTGTACACCCTTATTACTACCCTTAATTTTCTTACACTTAAATTTTTTGTGTCCGAAACTAGGGGTAGTTTTTATTTTCTTCGCCTTACCAGTTTCCATAATAACCTTCACTAATTGATATCTGTATTTTTTAATTACAGAATCTACTGTATCTTGATCTGTTTCTGGTTCACGTTCAAACACTGCAACAATTGATAGTTTTATATATCTGAAATTATTTGTTTTTTCTCTTAATACATCTGTTAAATTTTTATCTTTCGCAGCATTTAAGAATTCTTTTGTACTAACTACATCTGAACCGTTATTAGGAATTTCTCTATGAGTTATAGTAACACCTTTTACAAGAGAATCGATTTCAGTAATTACACTATTAGACCTTAACTCAGCAAGTTTTATATTACCAGTAGGGTCTTCACTGGTAATAAATTTAACGATCTCTTCAGCATCAGTTGAAGATTCTACATTAACACTTATAACCTTACCACCTTGCTTCTCAATTTCTTTTATAATTGTTTTGATCGTATCAACACCATTTTTACTTAACTCATAACCACCAGTCTCAAATAAATTATGAGAACCGAATTCCACATTCAATGTGTCGGTTACACTTAACTTAATAGATTCTTCTTTTTTAGTTTCTTTATCACCTAAAGTGTCTATATCAGTCAAAGCATAACCTTGCTTTAATTTAGAGTTCAACGCTTGTAGATTATTAACCGCTTTGATATCCAAATGGTAATTCAATTTATTGTTGTCTGCTATTTTATTAAATTGGTCAGTTACTTTTTTTGCATTGTTCGCCAATAAGATATCTGGGTTTTTAATACCTTGTTTTTCCATGGCATCAACCAATTCTTGTGTCTTATGTTCATCTTCAAGGGTTGACTTGATTTTACCCATTATTTCTTGATTTTGAAGGGCTTTATCAGCAGTAACCTTGTTATGACCTGTTTGCGCCATTGCTTTTCCACCTAATGCTTGAGATAAGAGCATGGCAACACCCAAAAGAACGTCTTTATAACCCTCTTCTATGATTTCCTTACCCAATACCTCATTTTCTAACAACGTTGCTGTAATGCTGTTTAAACGAGTTTCTTGCTCATGGGAAATGATCTTAGCATATTGCTTTTCGTTTATCTTAATTTTTGACATTGATGGTTTAACTATAAATATCACTGTTATCAATAAAAAAACCCTAGATTAACAACCTAGGGTTTTTTATTATTATGTTTTTTTAGTATTATACGTTATTGAAACTTGCTCCAGTATTTAAAAGATCAAATTCAATTATTATAAACTCTAATGAACGTGTTGGTTTCAAGAAGATTTGACCAGTCAATTGATTGTTATCAATATCCGCTGGGTTAGTTCCAAGAACCACTCTAAAGTCAGTTAAACCTCTTTCAGTTCTGATGTTATCCAAGATTGGATTAACAAGACTTAAGAATTGATTTCTAACTATAGAATCATTAGGTTCGAATAACAATCTAACAGATACAGCAGCAATAAGTTTTCTTGCTTGTAATAGAAGTCTTCTAACATTTATTCTGTTAAGAGCACTGTCTTTTACTTGAAGAGTTTTGTTACCGAAGATAACAACACCTTCTGTTGCAAATGTAGTAAGAGGGTTAATTCTATTTTCGTAAAGAAGGTCTCTATCAGCTTGTGTAAGTTTCTTTCTTGCTTGAATAGCGTTAACAGAACCTCTATTGACACCCGCTACAGCGAACCATGGGAACGCAATATTGTCAGTCAATGCAATGTTTGTTACAACGTCTCTTGTTGGAGGTAACCAAATGTAAACACTGTTTTCAGTGTCATTGATTTGAATCCATGGCCAGTATGTTGCAGTGTAGTTGCTATCGAATTGTCCATCCAATACATCAACAACACCTGTTTCGATATCTAATATTTCACCATTAGAAGTATCTGGAGTTGTAACGATGTACAATGAATCTGCTCTGTCGTTTTCAACCATATCAATAGTTGCATTAACCAAATTAACGTTATCGAACGTGTTAATTCCAGGTGTTGCAAGTACGTTTATGTTAACCGCTTCAGGGTTTTTCAATGTCAATATCGCTTCTAAGTACGCATAGTAGTCAGAGTTGATACCTAAATCACCATTTGTAAGTGTGATTTGTGAGAACGCTGTACCAATACCAGCAGCACCATAAGTACCGTTGATTAAATAATTGTCAGTGTTTGTTCTGCTTGTTCTGTAGATATCCCATCCATCAAAACCACCGTAAGGTGCTGTTGTGAATTTACGAGAATATAATTTTTCGTATGGACCTCCAACTAAACCAGCGTCAGTTGTGAATTCTGCTACCCCTGTGTCAAATAAGAACACTGGAGAATATGTATCACCACTTGAGTTTATAACTACTGTTACGTTATCAATTGTAACCGCACTTGCATTAACGTCTAAGTGGAAACCTTTTGTCATACCAGTCCAAATATCTGGAGAAGACGATTGTGGTACACCTAAGTGTTCAAAGAAATCAGCATCGATACCAGTAGTATCAGAAAGACCTAAATAATATTTACGTGTGTTAGAGAATGGAATGTATTCTTCGTTGTAAATAATTTGAGGGGTTTGAGCAGTGTATGAACCTGTATCTAAAGAGTAATCTCTTATAGGGAAACCTACGAAACCTGCTGGTACTGAATCACTTGTATCAGATGTCTCATCAAATTCAACAAGTACGTAAGAAGAGTTAGACACGAACGTTCCATCCAATGTACCGATCTTTTTACCAACATAACCTGTTGTTGCTGGGTCCATTGTACATTTAGTGAAATTCTCTAAAATAACTGGTCTAGCATCAGTATCGAAGAAACTTCTGATTTGAACATCGAAAGTTCCAGCATCTGGGTCAATGTTTGCGATTGACACTTTAATTAATTCATTTGCAGAATCACCATCAGAAATCGTCCAAAGTCTGAACAATCTTTTTACTTTGTTACCGAACAATTCAGATACAAAATAAGGTGTTACCGCTGGAGAATATTGTTGCAAGTAGTCATCAAAAGGAGCATCAATACCTGATGCACTTTGATATTGAACCATGTTCAATTTAATACCTCTTACTTTATCGTCAGCATTAAGTGTAGAGAACACATTTTCGTAGAATGATTCTACAAATATTGCTGTATTACCATCTTGTGCTTTTCTACCTAATACTCTTGTAATATAATTTTTTTGACTAATGTCGAATGAACAACTGTAATCAAATGCTCCTTGTAATTGTGAATAACCACTAAGAGAGAACGCTGCTAATGGATTTGTTGTTGCACCTGTAACAGTTGGGTCAAATATAACACCAGTAGTTCCAGTTACTTCGTAAGCAGGTAATTGAGTTGTTAAATCAACTTCACCTCTTGATCTTAATAATGCAATAAGTGTTCCTTCTACATCTGTGTAAGATGTTCCAGAATAATAAACTGTAACACCAGTTGTTGTACCAGTAGTATCGCTACCAGAAGTACCAACAGCGTTTACATATATTGTGAATGATACACCACTAAAATTAGGTGCTGTTTTGTAGTAAGTTACATCTACTGATGCAGTATCACCAGTACTTGCAGTTGCTAAGAAAGATAAACTATCTTCTAATGAACCATCATTTATAAGTGATTGAATCAATGGAGCAGGAGATACTAATGTAAGTGTACCTGCTGATGTAGCAGTAAAACTAATCAATGGGTTATATGTAACACCTGATGCAGTAACACCAACTGTTGAAGGGTCTACTGCTGAATCTAATGTTATACCCCAAGCAGAACCTGCATGGTAACCAGAAAATCCTAATACTCTTGTTACAAATAATTGATTAGATTGTGATAAATACGATTTTGCTATATAAGGTAACTCATACAAAGGGTAACCAGTATCCTTAACCAAAGTAGCGTTTTGACCTCCAAAAAAGGTTTGAAAATTACCATAGTTATCGATAAATATAGGTTGGAAAGCTGGACCTTTAGTGGTTTCTCCAACCAACCCTAAAGTGGTCACACCTACTTGAGATGTGATGAAAGTTATGTCTTTTTCTGATGTATAAACACCAGGACTAACGAATACTGTGTTTGCCATGTTGACTATTTTGTTTGTTTATTATTATTGCTTAGTTTTATTATAAATATTGCAAAATAATGAAAAGGAAGGTTATAAATATAAATTTTTAAAAATAATCAAGTAATATCAAAAATAAATAGTATATTGAGTAATTCTATATCTTATTTAGATGTATGTACTTGATTATAACCAGCAAGTGTTGGTATATTACTTACAGTAACTTGTGACGGATTTACAATCATTTTTACTGGATTTAATAAAATTACTGGTATAGTAATACCAAACCCTGAACTAACAGCACCCAATAAAGTCATACTACCCTTTACATATATTTTTTTACCAGCACCACCTATAGTACCTGCGGTACAAATAAGACTTCCATTTATATATAAATCATCTTGTAAAGATACAATAGCAGATACACTTGACGTATAAAAATTAGGCACGGCTTTTCCATTTAAAGTAAATAATTTGGTACCAATACCAGAAGCAGCAAATCCACCTGTACCTAATAGTGGTAACATATTAACACCTAATGTTAAAGTACCTGTACTAGCAATAATCAAAATATTATTTACTGTCAACTGTTTGGTGTATCCTGATGTAACTGTAAATGTATTAATTGTTAAACCAGTAACCCCATCAATTACACAATTTGGAGAATTCTCATCCAACGTAACTACATCAGATGTTCCAGGTACTGTACTTCCAGTAACCCCACCAGATGTATCACTCCAATTAGCGGTGTTACTCCAATTATTATTTACTGTACCGTTTACAAAAAATCTTGCTGCCATAGTTAATATCCTCTTGTTGGTGATGTTATATTAATCGTGTTATTAACTGTACCTAATATCGAAGGTCTACCGTTGTAATTCATTAAATTAATAACAGTACTACCAGTTACAGTAGATTGTACGTTGGCTATTGCACCAGGCCACAATATAAAACCACCGTAAATACTTATGGGTGACCCATTAAGACCAACAGTAGTATTAGATATAGCAATATATAATACATTCTTTATAACACAAGGGTCATTAAAAGTTATAACGCAATTGGTGTTTATAGCCAAATTTGGAATAGCAATACCATTTGAAGTAATACTTTGATTTACACCCATCCTAAAAGTACCATTACCTAATATTGGTTGCATGTTAGTACCTAATGTAACACCAGCAGCAACAACAAGGCTGTTATCAAATGTTAAAGTGTTTACATAACCTGATGTAACTGTGAATGATGAACAAGTTCTAACAGCACCACCAGTATTAAAATCAATATTGCAATTTGGAGAATTCTCATCCAACGTAACTACATCAGATGTTCCAGGTACTGTACTTCCAGTCGCCCCACCACTCGTAGTAGACCAATTAGCAGTATTACTCCATAATGTGTTTACAGTACCATTTACAAAAAATCTTGCTGCCATATTATTTAGTTACTAATAAATTAAATTTAAGTAATTTTGCACCACTTATCGATTCAACATTGAACCTAAAAATATCACCTGCACTAACTGATACTGATAAACCCTCTGCCTTATTTTTTATATTAGAAGTAAGTGATGGTTTAGTACCAAATATGCTATTTGCAACAACTGGTGGATAATTATCATAAGTTGTTTTCCATACATCTATCACAATAGAACTTGAAATTGGTGTATTACTGGTTTCAAATAGTGTCCAACCAGTTATAGTACAGTTGTAATTAATTATTAATGTCCCTGTTATCCCAGTGCTTATAACGAATCCTTGACCATCAATCGCCACACCAAATGTATCAGTAGTTTCACTTGTAATATATGTGTTTCCACTTGAAATATATGTGTTTCCACTTGTTATTATAGTATCACCTGTAGTAAATCCAGATACACTAAATGTACCGCCAGTATTATTTGTAAATGTAATAGTACCATTAGTAAGTGTACCACCAGTAACAACAAGATCAGTTAACCCATTTACTGTAAATGTGCCTCCTGTATTATTTGTAAATGTATATTGTTTACTTGAATTATCAGCAGTTCCACCAGTTATATTTAAGTCTTGACTATTAAAACCACTAATGCTGAAAGTTCCACCCGTATTATTCGTAAATAAAGCGGTTCCATTAGAATAAGTACCTCCTGTAACATATACATCAGTAGTTCCAGTGAAAAACCCACTCACACTGAAAGTTCCACCTGTGTTATTTGTGAATAAAATGACACCATCTGTATACGTACCACCAGTTACAACTGTATCTATATCAGAATCAGTAAAACCTGTGATAACAACTGAAGAATTATTAACTTTATTTAAAGTAAGTGTTTTACTTGACGAATCAAATGTACCACCACTTATTTGTTCACCAATATTACTTATTATATCCAGCAAATTTGTTCCACCACTGTAATATGTTGATACGTTTATAGTATTAGCAGTTAAATCACCATCTATATATACACCATTACTTCTTAATTCTATATTAGTATCACCACTACAACTAATTATTTTATTAGTATATACGGCAGTACAAGCGGAAACAGTATCACCTGTGAAAGTTGAACCATCATTAAAATAATAATTTTGAATTATACTTGCACTCATAATATTACTGTTTTTAAATTTTTTTATTATTTATTTTTAAGTTTTTGTTACTAATAATACTAGCTGAACTAGTTTTGCTAATGATACTGAATCAATATACCATTTAAATACATCACCCCTAGATACAGCAATAGATAAACCAGTAGCAGAATTTGTTTTTGCCGTACTTAGTGCTGGTTTAGTACCCCAAATTGTATTAGCGACTGTTGGTGGATAACTTGCAAATGGTGCTTTCCATACATCTATAGTTATACTACTTGTGATAGCACTACTACTTGTCTCCATTAAATACCAACCAGTTATTACCCCATCCCAAGGTGCAACAAAATTTCCATATGTTCCACCACTTGCCAATACAAAACCTTGACCATCTAATGTTATTACAATAGAATCAAGTGTTGATGCTGTAGTAACACCACTAACACTGTTAGCAACATTTATTACAGAATTAAGTGTTGACCTTACACTTGACCCAGATTCACCATTTGAAATACTACTTATACTCATTTATTTAATTTTTTAAAATGTATGTCCTTTTGTTGCACCCTTATTACTGAAACTACCAAAAGAGAAACCATCGTTAACGTATGTTTTTGATGGGATTATAAAAACCTTTGTTGCTGTACCACCGAAAGTAGCTGTATCTGCTTCTACATAACCAGCAATTGTGATGGTCCTACCAACACCACTAATAAAAGCATTTGGTGCATATACCATACCCCTTACAAAGGCATCATCAGCAAGTGTTAATGTTGATGTACCTAACGCTAAATTTGGTATTGTAATACCGTTAGAAGTAAGTGTTCCATTACTTCTCATACCCAAATAACCCATACCTTGTATTGGTTTCATATTTACACCAAGTGTGATTAAATTTGTCACATTTATTCCATGGTTAATAGTTAATGTGTTTGTGTATAAACTACAGTCTAAAGAAACACATCTTCTTTCTGAATCATCATTAATACAATTTGGTGAATTATTATCCAACGTAACAGTATCTGTTAAAATAGGGATACTTTGTCCACCTGCACCACCAGAAGTAGCCGACCAATTTGAAGTATCACTCCAATTATTATTTACACCCCCATTTACGAAAAATCTTGCTGCCATAGTTTAAAAAGTTTTATATTTAGTAGCACCCAATATGTTTAATGTATTTGATATAGTACCCCCACTTGTTGTATATATCCCATAAGGTGCATAATAATTAAAAATACAATCACCAGTCCAAGTACAACCACGCAAATCAAGCCAACCGTAAATATTTATATTTTTACCACCTACAAATCCTAAATTTGTTCCAGGGGTAATTGAACCAGCTAACATACCAGATATATTAAGATCATCATTTAATGTTATTATTTTTGTTGTGTTTTGAATTAATAAATTTGGGATACTTTTTCCGTTAGTTGTTATTGTAAAAGTGGGTACAGGACCAGTTGTAAAAATTCTAAATTCACCAGTTAACCCAGATATTGGTAACATATTAGCACCTAATGTTAAACCACTAAGAACAATAATTCTTGCACCTAATGTAAATTGATTAGTATAACCAGAAGTAAATGTTAAACTAGCAGATTGTTTTACGCTAGTACCATCTAAAAAACAGTTAGGTGAATTATTATCAAAAAAAACATCATCAGCACTATTAGGAACAGTAGCACCAGTTGCCCCTCCACTGGTCAAACTCCAATTAGAAGTAGAACTCCAGTTATTATTAGTAGTACCGTTTACAAAAAATTTGAAAGCCATATCTTATAGTCTTGTTATATAAAAAATTAATTGTACCAATTTAGCACTTGTAACAGAATCAACATTGAATCTAAATATATCTTTTTCGTTTACCCATATTGATAACCCAGTTGCTCTATTCTTTATACCACCACTTAAATTTGGTTTAGTTCCAAATATTGTGTTTGCAACAGTTGGTGGATAACTACCATAATCCGCTTTCCAAGCATCTATTACAATAGAACTAGTTATTGCGGTCTGAGATATCTCAAATATATCCCAACCAGTTATAACACCATTAAATGGAACTATAACAGTACCAGTAACACCTGTTGTAATTACAGTGCCTTGACCATCTAATGTTATACCAAATGAATATGTCGTACCAGTTGTTATACCGCTATTAACAATATCTATAACCGAATTTAATTTGGTTCTTACGCTTGACCCAGATTCACCATTTGAAATACTACTTATACTCATCTCTTACCTTTTTAATTTTTAATGATTTTAATCTACCCAAACACTTGAATCATCCCAAGGACAACTATCATCCCAATCTCCAGTACTCAATATCCAACAAGTATCTGGTGTTATTGGTGTTATAGGTATGTTATCAAGACTTGTACTTCCTTGATATACATCCTTATTCTCACCTAATAGGAAACATCCAGTACCACCTGATACTGATCTTACCCATAGGTTTATAATAGATGATGGACCCATTTCTATAGTTACACCATTAATATTAATAGTACACCCAGCTGTTCCACCTTCTACTTCTGTATATGTATGGGCAACTGTATTAGCGTTTTGTGCTGGTACAATAATACTATAAATTTGTGATGTGTTAACCATTACTCTATATAAATATAATCAAATTATGATAATTCTGTTGCTGCTATGTCAATATTAGTAATACTACCAGTACCAAAAAAACCATTATCAGCTTGCATGGCCAAATCTATCCAGTAGGTTGTTCCCACAGTTAATCCAGTAGCAATAAAACAAACAGACGATATCAATGGTATAGCAGCTGACCTAGTACTACCAAATTGTGTACCAGTAGGTGCAGCACCATTTACAGGGGCTGAACCAGTCCCAAGTCTTAATGATACACTGATGACAAATCCACCAGAATCAGCACTCTGGTCCCAAGTTACACTTACTAAAACTTTACCTGATGATATTGGAGTCACAGTTCCAGATAATCCTAACATTTTAGGTGTTGTATTATCCGAAGTTAAAGGACCAGCAACACTTCTAATAGTTGTACTACCAGAAAGTCCAATAGTACCACTTCTGTTAGGTGACACTAATGTTATAGTATTACTTGCCGTTATAGCAGAAGCACTAAATTGTAATTTTTTTGATGGGGTTGTTGTGTTTTGAATATTAAGAGTAGTATCCCTTAACGTTAAATTGGTAATATTAGCAGTTAAAGCACTTACAGTTATACCAGTCACACTTGTCGCAGATACAGTAGCCGCCGAAACAGTTGTAGCAGTTACCGTTGTAGCGGTTATACTAGTTGCGGTTAAAGCACTGAAACTTCTAATTAGTGTATTGAACGTACCACCACTATTATTGGTAAGGGTAAGCGTACTATTAGTGAATGAACCACCTGTAATTGATGTAGGTGTGGTCCAAGTAGCAATACCTGTAGCGTTGGACATTAATACTTTTCCATTACCTTCATTACCATCAGTATAAATTAATTTTCTATCATTTCTAACTTTTAAAATTGAATTATCATCCCTATCAACAATAGATAAAGCAGTATCTGCACTAAACGTACCAAAACCTTTAATTTGTAGTGATGCTATACTTGGATTAACATAAGTGCTTATTGGTAAAACATAATTTAAATTAGGTTCTGGTAAATACATTCTTTGATTAACATTATCGTAACAAATATGACTAATAGAAGAAGAAACAGGTAAACCATAATTCTTAATAATACTATTTGTAGTACAATCAATTATCGATAATAAAGGTATTGTAAGATTGGCGACATACATTCTATTATTTACTGGGTCAAACCCTATTGTTAGAGAATCATTTCCAATACTTATTGAACTGCCAGTTACAGTGTTTGTATTACAGTTTATAACGACTGCTGAACCATGACCTACCATATACATACAATTGTTTATACTATTGTAAGCAATTCCAGTTGCATTAACGACAGAAGTTGTTATTGCAGTAGTAACGATGTTAGTTACGCAATTAATAACCGATACAACACCAGTTTGATAACTGTTAACATACATTGAATTATTTACTGGATTAAAAGCAATTCCATAACCATCAGACCCAACACTTATTGTAGTACCAGTTACAGTATTTGTATTTGTATTTATTCGTTCAACATCACCAGACGATGTTATTGTATAAATAACATTATTTATGGTATTGAACGCTAAGTCACTAGTATAATTACTTAATTGAATATCAGTGCCAACAGAATTATTAACACAATTAATTGGTGTAATTGTATTATTACTTGCATCAGTAAAATACATTCTATTATGTGAACTATCATAAACAATTAGGTCAGGAGTAAAAATACCACCTAAATTAATTGTTGTAATTACAACATTGTTAGAATTTAATACACTTATCGTACCACTTCCACCGTTAGCGATATATATAGTATTGTTAGATGTACATTTAGCAGCACTAATTGGATTATTACCTGTTGATATTGTAGAAGAAGAAAATGGCGGTGTATCATCATTTCCAATACTTAAATAAGCAGTACTACCACTTGAATTCAAACCTAAATATTTCCCACCAATTCTTAATGTTTCAGTTCCACCTGATTTAAACACTAAATTATTTGCATAGTCTAAAGTAGATGCTAAATATATTGTTGACACACGATTAGTACCACTTAAACCAATGTTACTTACATCCGTTAATGGATATAAAGTAGTTCCACTGAATGCCCATGTTCCATTTGTAATAGTAGAACCAGAACCTTTAGGTATAACATTAGTAGATATACTTAATGAACTACTAGAACCAGTACTAAATCCAGTTACGCTGAATGTTCCACCTGTATTGTTGGTAAATGTAGCAGTACCAGCGGTATAAGTACCACCTGTAACTGTTATATCGGTTAATCCAATTACGGTAAACGTTCCACCAGTATTGTTATTAAAAATATAGGTTTTGTTTGAGTTGTCAGTAGTTCCACCAGTTATATTTAAATCTGGATTTGTAAATCCAGTAACTGTAAACGTACCACCACTGTTATTTGTAAAAGTTGCGGTTCCGTTAGTTAACGTTCCACCAGTAACAAACACGTCAGTTATGCCAGTAAGTATAAAAGTTTGATTTATATGTGTTCCACCATTTGTACAGCTCATAATTGTAGTGTTCCTTTTAATTGAAAATAACTAGTGTCATCTAAGTCTTTGTATATTCTTATGGTTATTATATCATTTGCATTCATAACTATTGGTGATGTCATCACTATTCCGTCAAATACAATTGAATTATTTACACCTATAGTTATCCTATAAATATTAGATATGTTCAATAAAGAAGTAAACGTTGCATTAAATTGTTGTGTAAAAGCAAAATCATTTATAGAACCAGCAGCAAATTCAAAAGTTGCTGTAATTTCGTTGTTTTCAACCACTGGAGAATATTTAACATTAGGGTTCAACACATTATCATCCACTTCGGTAACCACCAATGTTCTATTAAGCGTTGGAACAATTTCAAAATCATCTTCATCCAACAAATAACCTAATAATTTAATTTCAAAAAGTTGGACATAAAATCTTCTATTGTCCAGATCATCAATATTACTTTCGTCACCAACACTTTCTAAATGCAAAGGCATTGGATGACCGTTCGGGTTGATGTATGCTTGTCTAGATTGAAACGCTCTTTGTATCGTTCTATTAAGTTTATTCAATTCCCTCATTCTGTTAGTAAAAATTCTAACTTCGTAAGTAATATCCACTGGAGTTGGTTGAGGAATTTTGTATAAATCAACACCTTTTCTCGCACCATCCCATGTTGGAACCTTCATGTAAGTATAGGTTCGATTTCCTGGAATATTCCATAGACCAGCTTGATTTTGACCTTGTTGTATGTCTGGTCTTCTAACAATACTAATAAATGGTAATTCTATGTCTTTGTATTTATCCGAGAAATCCCATGTTTGACTGAATTCAGACCATCTTTGTATTGTAAAAAACACTACAGGTACTTTAACCCCATCAATTGAAATTTCTAAATCTTTCTTAACGAAGTCAATAAAGGATTTATCCATATCTTCCTCCAAAACTCCACGAGGAAAAAATGTCCCATCTTTAGAAATTCCATCAAGAATCTCTTGTCTTCTTTCAGGTCCAATCTTACCTAAATTGACACTAATATTTGTTCTGAACCCTTTTGGAACTCTAGCCATAGTTATACTCCTCTAAATTCTGATTTATCAACTGGGGAACAAAGAACGCTTTTAAATGCACCCTTCCAACCCATTATTGTATGTCTGTTATCGAAATTTTTAATACCGTTATTTGCGATACTATAATATCTGATCTCTGTTTCTGTTACTGGATAACCAATATAGTCACCATAATCAAGAGATGTCTTCAATTCTTCTAATTGTGCATCATAGATTCCAAATGTAAAAGGTCCATCTTGAAGAAACCTTGCGGTTCCATTAGGATTATAACTTTTATTCTCTGGTGTTTCTAAAATAGGTACTACTTTTAATTCAATTGGTGGGAAAAATCTAATCCCATCTTTTGATGCTTCTCCGTATACATTATCTGATTCAGTTAATTGTCTATTAACCTTATACAAAATAATAGTGAAATTTCCGTCCCCTTCAACGCTCTCTCTACCCATGCTAATTTCTAAGTTAAAATCTTCCTCAGAAAAGAATTTGTTTATGCGTGTTATAGGGGTTATTTTTTTATTTGCCATACCTTTTATAGATAAATATTTGTATTATCATAAATAACTCAAAAAGACTTGATTATTATTAAAAAAATGAGTATATTTACATATAATTTAACCACTAATAAACCCAGGGATTTGATAAATTTGGACGATATAAAAGGAATTTCAGCACTTTCATTACTTGAAAAGTATAGTGGTATAAACCCGTATCTTTTAAAATTGAAGCATGACTACCTTAAAAACAATAAGTTAGCACTAACTGAAAATCAAACTAAGTACATAATTGAGAACCATCAAAAGGAACCAATTTTGATTCAAAGGGTGATCGGAATAACTAAATATTTAGGGGAAGAATTACAAAAATTAGATAACTTATCTTTCACCCCAGAGAAAATACTCATAGAATTCATACTTGCTGATACTGATAAGAGTTATCACATATATGGTAAACTTAAACAGAATCAAACAGAATCAAAAATGTATTGGTTACCTAAAACACAAGTAACCGATGACCCATATTTTGAAGAAATAAAAATTGATGTAGATTTTGCCAAGTATAATGCTATTTTAGCAAAGCAAGATAAAAAACTATATAAGCACCAAGAAGAAGGTATTAAATTTTTGTTATCCAGAAATGGTTGCATATTAGCAGATGACATGGGTTTGGGAAAATCTATCCAATCAATTATTGCGGCTTTAGAATCTGGGGTTAATAGTGTCTTAGTTGTTTGTCCTTCGTCTGCTAAAATAAATTGGGAAAGAGAAATTCAAACTTTCTGTAACGATACTGTAATCATAGGTGGAAAGAAATGGTCTAAAAGTAAATTCACAATCATTAACTATGATATCCTAAAAAACTTCCACACATTAGAAGATAACACAAGCAAATCAGGAGATAATATAGAAGTAGTTTTGAATCGACAAATAGTCAATTCAAAATTTGATTTGTGTATTATTGACGAAGCACATTATTTAAAAAATAACAAAAGTATCCGTGGAGAAATTATGGTAGAACTTTGCGCCAAGAATAAAAACACTATTGAAAAAGTGTGGTTATTAACTGGGACACCAGTAGCAAACAGACCCATGGACTACTTTAATCTTTTAAAGATTATTAAGTCCCCAATAGCAGATAATTGGAAACACTTTGCCGTTAGATATTGTGATGGTAAAAAGTTCTTTAGAACCCTTAAAAATGGTCAAAAAAGACAAATATGGCTTACCGATGGTGCTTCAAATTTGGAAGAATTATCAGTGAAAACTAAAAACATTATTTTAAGAAGACTTAAAAAAGACGTTTTAGATATGCCAGATAAAGTTATCACCCCAATGTATCACCAATTAACTGAAAAAGGTTGGAAGGAATACAATATGCTTTGGGATGATTATTTAGAGAAAAGAAGACTTGAAGGTAAAAGAGGTGCTTTACAAAAAGATTTGGTTGAATTGATTCTGTTAAGACAATTCATAGCAATGCAAGCAATTCCAGAAACAATAGAAATGGTTGAAAACGCTTTGGAGATGGGTAGGAAAGTTATTATTTTTACCAGTTTTACTGAAGAATTAGAAACACTCGCAAACCATTTTGGTAAATTATGTGTTAAGCATAATGGTCCTATGACAGATAAACAAAAACAAAAATCTGTAGACTCATTCCAACAAAACCCTAAAGTAAAAGTATTTATAGGTAACATAAAATCAGCGGGTGTTGCAATTACACTTACCGAAGCAACTGTTGTTGTGTTTAATTCATTTGATTGGGTTCCAGGTTCTAACGAACAAGCTGAAGATAGAGCATTCCGTATTGGTCAGAAAAATGACGTTAACGTTTATTACCAATTGTTTGAAAATACAGTATCCATTAGAATGTGGGAAACTTTGAAGAATAAAAAAGATAACATTTCAATTATAATGAATGATAAAAAATATACAGAAGAAGAAATAACTGCCATGATGGTAGATCAATTATTAGACGATTACAATGGTTAAAATTTATAGCATACCAAATTGCCCATATTGCAACGAACTTAAGGATATCCTTACCAAAGAGGGTGTGGAATTTGTAATGGTAGACGTTAGTTTATCAGAAAATGAGGCAGAATACAAAAAACTACATGAAATCACCAAAAGCGATGACGTACCAATAGTTAAAGTTGGTAAACAGTTATTAGTACCCAATGTTTCTTTTAAATCCATTAGAGAAGCAGCTGATTTAACCAAGAAATTTTTAGGTTAAAGTAACTTTATTGCATATTTATTATTAAATAAGCAATATGGCAGTATCGACAGAAGAACGTGAAAAGTTATTTACACAGTTTAGACACTCAATGGGTGCACCTATTCGTCAAATTGAATTAAAAGACGAGCAACTTTGTACATTGTTAGAAATAGCAATTGAAGATTATGCCCAATATGTTCAAGAATGGCTTATAGAGTTTCAATGGGAATCCTTATTAGGTCAAAACATATCTACAATAGATATGGCATTTGCTCTTAGTGTTAGATCATTCGATTTCGTTACACAATATACCTATGCATATTCAAAACAAGTAGGGTTACAAACTAATGGGCCTTGGGAACTAAAGAAAGATTACGTTAATATTGAAGCAGGTAGACAAGTTTACACTATACCTGCTGGTCGTGAAATAAATGAAGTTCTTTGGATTACCCCTCCTTCTACCAATCAAGCACTTATGGCATCCTTTGGTGGGGTTGGAACAGGTACTGGAGATTTTGGTTTCGGATTTGGAGCACAAGTTGGTGGTGGTATGGGTGGTGGTAATATGGGTTATTATATTGCACCAGCGTTTGACGTGCTATTATCCGCTGCTGATATTAATCTTAAAAACAGAATTGTTAGAAGTGAATTGGTTTATAAAATCACCAAGGGTCCTAACGGAACTAGATTATTACATCTCCTTTCAACTCCAGGTTCTCAATTTTCTTTTGGTGTTGGTGGTATAAATTTAACTGGTTGTCAAGTATGGTATCACTATTATGATACAACATCTGGAAGTACAGCAGATTGTAGAGAAGCAAATCCAGATATTATTTTAATGCCAAATGATGTTCCTTTATCCAGATTGGATTTTGCCACATTTAACGAACCTACAAAAACCCTTATCAGACAATTGTTCATGGCAGAGGCTAAAAGAGCGTTGGGTAGAGTTAGAGGTAAATTCGGAGGTGTTGTAGGTCCACCAGAAGCAGAAAGAACCATGGATTATGACACACTTCTTAGTGAAGGTAATGAAGAAAGAAAAGCAGTATTGGAAAGACTTGATGCAAGACTTTTAAGACTGTCAAGTACTTCCCAATTGGAAAGAGCTGCTACAGAAGCAACCGCTTTAAACACTGCTTTGAAATATAGACCGTTAGGATTCTGGGTTTATTAAAAACCCCATTCATCTTGAACTTTCTTAATTTCTTCTTTTACAACCACAATTGGTTTGGTTTCTATTGATTTAGGTTCTATGATTGTTGTATTAACAACAGGTATATAATCATCTGGTTTATCTGGCATAGTGTCATCAAAACTATCATCTAATCCGATTATTTTACCATCATCATTAGTTTCTTCTTCATCATCAGAATCATCGGATGATTTTTTTACCTCTTTAACTGGTTTAGAAACTTTAGTCTTTGGAAGTTTTATTGTGGTTTTAACTATATCTACAGTCGTACCATCACCAATAGTGTTTCCAGTCATAATCAATTGAGTACTCTTAAAAAGTAACCAACGCTCATATTTCTCGTCTTTATTTTTAATTTTAGACAATAGAGTTACGTTATCGTTGTAAAACCTATCCCTCTCAATTGCTTCCTCTTTATATTTGAATAAATCATCTATAGGACATATTCTTACACCCCATTTTTTTGAAACAAAGAAACCAAAATCAGAGTCACTTTCTTCTGTCTTTTCCTCTACAATATCTCGTATAGCAGTAGGTAATATTTCAGTGTTGCTTTCTATTTTTTTATCATCAATTAATTTTAATATCTTCTCAATTGTTTGATAATCTTTAAGTTCTAAACGTTTGAAAATATCATCGATTCTATTCTTTTCTGCTATGATACCCTCTTCTCTTGCTTTTATCATTCTAACTTTATAATCTGCTCTAATGATCTTCCATTCACTTTCCTCCATTTCATTAGGTATCTTATTAACGCTATCCCAGAATCTTATTTCTTTATCTTCCATTGTCATAAGATCATCATACGTATCTTGGTCAACATCTTCGTATGGTTTACCAGAGATTAATTTACATTGTTCTCTAGTAAAAGCATTCCTTGGTTTTAATTGTTCTGTTTTTGTTTTGGTTGCTTTGTCTTTTATTGTGACAATACCTAACAAAATTTCTTCACGAATCTCTGGTGAGAAACAAACCAATAAAGGTTCGACTTTTTTGTTAAAAGCGGTTAAATACTTACCAGCATTATACTCATGAGTTGAAAGAGAATTTTCTATTTCGTCTATTCTTTCTTTAGTGTTTTGTAAAACTAAAGTATCGTTTTCAGTAAGTGTTTTTAACTTTGTTCTAAGTACTGCCAACTCTTTAATCATTTCGTTGTCCCTTTCAATAACCATAGGGTCAATTAATTTACAGTTAAGGGTTACAGTTCTTGCACCAGTTTCTTTATTTGTATCTGTTTTAAGATCACCACATGATTTTGATTCACCTGTATTAACATAATACAACATATCACCCTTATTCAATTCTAAACCTTCTCTAATGGCCAATTCCATGTGGGCTTGTTTAGGCATTGGTTTACCTGCTTTATTTTTCTTGTTCGCTTTTGCTTTATACTCAGACATTGATGTAGTTACTTGTGATTTAGAAGCAATCTTGACCAATGGTATAGCATAACCATAAATTTTATCCACGTAGTCATAATAAAGTTCGATAAATTCATACCCCTTATCATCTAAAAGAAGTCTTATACCTTTTTCTAAGAAATCTTCTATATAAGCTGGCATTTTACTTGATTTAACCGAGTTCCCTACCAATTTAATTTTACCACCAATATCATTAGCGTAGTTTTTCCTAGAGAAATTTATAGATGCGTTTCCTACATCATCTATATCTAACCCCATGTAACTTCCAATAGGTAAATGATTCTCATTGAAATCAGCAAGTGCTGCTTCAATACCATTTACTATTTCTCCTGTTTTATCTTTAGTTTTCCAGTGATTACCTTTAATAGTATATGTTCTTTCTTCTATATTATCGGGTAACTCAAAGTTACAACCATCTGTATCCAATACCAAAGGAGTAAAACCATATTCATCTTTAAAGAATCTAACCATAAGTCGTAGATATTGTCTACCACGACAAGTGGTTTCTTCAGCACAATCTGAATCTCCCCAATTAAAAATATAAGGAGCACCATAAGAACCAAACCATGAGTTAGCTAGAATCTTAAGTGGTAACTGCTTCTTATCATATTTGTTTTGAAGTTTTTTATGGTCATTTATTTCTTCTTCTTTCTTTTTACGTTCTTCTGGTGTAAGGGTCTTATCTTCAAGTTCTTTTTTAAGTTTCTTTACAATATCTTTTTCATAACTAGTAAGATTCTTAAATTTATCACGAGTATTAACGATATACGTAAGCATACCTTTCATTACACCAGTGATATCCAATTCAGGAAATATATCCCATGTTAATTCAGTTTTTGGATATAACGCTGCAAAGTCAAGTTTAACAAAATTCTTAGAAAAACCTACTCTTAATAATCTTGATAACCCTCCAGTAAAATCTCTTTTAGTTTGTAAACTTGGTAATGCTAATCCGTTTTCGTATGACCATGCTGCCATAATAAGTTTCCATTGACCAGCAGTACCCATGGTAGAACTACGTTGAAATGTAGTTGGAAGTATTTTACCGATAAGAAAGGATGCTTGATTAAATATTTTATCTATTTCATCTGTCTCGATCAAATCATCCATAAGGTACTTCTTAACTATTTCAGCACCAGTTGTAACGACATATTCTTCTTTTAATGGGTTACGTTCACTGATCTTATACCAGTCACCATTTTCATTGTTAAAAGCATAACTATTAACTTTATCTGCCCAAGTGGTTCTTATTTTATCACCTGGAACATAGACACGGTTTTTACTTGCTACTTCAGAATATTTTGTGATATATTTAAGACCCCAACTTTTGATTTCCGAGTTGATTGCCATTGCCCTTCTAACAGCGTGTGAGATATCAATTACGTTGATACCATATAATAAGGTTTGGTCAAAAAATTCAGATTTACCACCCAATTTTATTGGTGATTTCTTTCTTTTTATTTTATGAGAAGGACTAAGTGTTTTTGCAATAGATTCAATATTAATGTTTAAACGTTTACATCTTTCAAATATAAACGCCCAGTCAAAGTTTTCTGAGTTATAACCAGTAACAATGTCTGGCTCAAGCATATCAATTGCAGCAAAAAACGTTTCAATATTTCTTCTTTCAGAATCTCGTCTCTCTTGTGGTGTATCACCTATTGTTTCCAATATACTGTGGTTTCCATCATTATCTCTCATACCTATTTGAAAGATTTCATGTCTATTTGCATATAAACCTTCTGTCTCCAAGTCAAACTGAAACCTATGTAATTCGTCATAATCTTCAAACCCCTTAAACAATCTTTTTCCAGTTTGAATCATAAATTGTTCAACTGGACTGAACATAGTGAAAAAGACTTTATTATCTAATCCAGAGTCTATCGCTCTTTCTTGACCAAATACATCCACCCCACCAAACTTAAAAAAATTAATTAAGTCATTATATGATTTAGAACATTTTGCCATATACATAAAACCATCTGACAAACGTTCTGGTGGTAATTCACCCTCATTATTGATCTTTAATTTAGTTATCTTTACACCATGTTTCGCACATGCTTCTAAAATCTTATGTCTCTTACCACCATAAATTACTTCGCTCACCTCATGTTTAAACCATAGAAATGGTTTATATGTTTGAGACTCAATGTATTTTTTTCCTTCTGGTGGGTTAATAACTAATTCTACTGTATTGCTATGATAATTACCTTCTATAGCGACAATATATTGCTGTGGGTCAGTTCCATCTAAGAATTTTTTTATGGTATCTTCGCTTATCATATCTTTAGATTTACTCATTATATTTTTTGTACAAATATACGATTTAATCTAAAGCGATACAACTATTTGATTATTAAAATGTTTTATAAGGGGTTAATACCTTGATTTTCAGGTATTTATGTGGTATTATTTTTTAATACCTTGATCTAAAATGTTGATAAAAAGGGTTTCTCTAATAGGAACTAAAAGAGTGCCAGTACCATCAAGGAAAACTATTTCAAATTGACCTATATATCTACCAGCATCACGAGTATCTCTGGAAGTAAATTGATAAATAATGTAATACTCATCACCCATACAACTTGGAGGAGTAACCAACGCAACAGTAGTTGGTTTTTTACCTATTTTTTTAACACCAGTAACAACGTCAGTCATACTGAAATAGATATCAGCATTTTGAATCAATTCATAGAAATGGTTAAAATCGTTTCTACCGTCTTGAATCAATTCTAATTTTAGAACTGGTAAAGTTGCGTTTTTATTTATTGAAAATTCCATACCTATAAATATATCAAATATGTGTATTATACCACGTTTGTACTTACTATTATTGCACCTACTTGCTGTGTCGCTCCAGAAGCAGTTTTGTTTGCTTGACATGTACCATATACTTTTATTGTACTTCCAGCAGCAACTGATGCAGCACCATTAGTTAATAAAGTACAGTTAGTAATTGATAAAACACCACCTACTTGATAACACACCTCATTGGAATTAGTATTAGTTAACCTACTATTTAGCACATGTGTTGTACCCCCAGCAACATAAACAGTAGATGAACCACCATTAGTAAGGCAATCACCATGAATATATTGTGTACCCCCTAGATTAGCAACAGATGGTCCATATGCTGAACAATTACCATATACTGTTTGAATTCCAGATGAAGCCCCAGCAGCAGCATTATTTGAGTCACCCGTAGGTGCATCAATATTGCCATATATAGTTTGAGTACCTGAACCAGCACACCCAGCAGCAGTGGCATTTGCTGATGAAATATTACCATATATTATTTGTGTACCAGTTCCATCTAACCCTACACCGTAATCAATATAAGTAGATGAGATATCACTATGAATAGTCTGTCTTGCATTAGTACAAAGTGCACCATAACTTATTGACGAAGAAATCGTTAAACAATTAATATTTTGTATTCCACTAACAGCATACGCCCCAATTCCAGCAGATGAAGAAATTGTTAAACAATTAATATTTTGTGTTCCATTGGTACAAACCACCCCGCCACCAACAGTGTCAATTATATTATTAGCATTCAAATTTAATGTTGTAGCACTATGTTGTGTTCTCACACAACCTAATGTACCTGCTGTACTCCTTTTTATTGTAGCATTTCCATATATAATTGAATTACAAGCAACATTGTTATCATCAATTGTATAGTTCGCACCAGATTGTAAATCAAGTATACAATTAGTTAAATCATAATCAACATAATTTCTTAAAACAATTCTTTCGGTATAATTACCACTAAATACTTTAATCAAAATTCTATTGGTTGCACTTGGTGCAGTTCCACCTGTATAATATGCTAAAGCGGCTGTTGTGGCTGCTGTTATACTTGAGAATGGTAAGTCCAATCGCTCAACCACCCCAGTGGAATCACTTCCATTTTTAGATACGAATACAGTATTTGCAATTGTAATTGCACTTACCCCACCAGTACCACCAGTTAAAATAGATTGATCTGACCAAGTTCCTCTACCAGTTGAATTTGAAGTCAATATTCTACCAGTGGATTGTGACCCATCTTTAATAGCGAATGAACCGCTTACACTTATATTTTCATAATGTTGAGATACTTTTGTCATTTTTTCTAAATTTAAACCACGTTAACACTAACAGTTACAGCAGAAACTTGTTGTGTCACACCAGCACCAACTGCTGTGTTTGCTTGGCAACCACCATATATTTTAACTACCGAACCATTTTGTAATGAATTACCACCACCAGAAGTAATCAAAGTACAATTATTTAAAATAATAGTAGGTCCACCTTGTATTACATCTGAAGCAGTAGTATCTGTTAGTCGCCCATTATTTACTCTTACCACACCTCCATCACAAAGAACTACACCATCGCTATTTCCATTTATATTACCAGTTATTGTTTGGTTACCACTAGCACAATATATATAATCAGATAAGTTACCTATTATTGTTTGGTTACCACCATTACAAGCAGCACTTCCACCAAGGTTAACTAATAAAACATCTCCCTTTATAAATTGAGTTCCACTATTAGAAACAACTGCTGTATCGGCACTACAGGAAACATTACCATATATACTTTGTGTTCCTCCGTCACTAACAACAGCACTAGTACTTGTTGATGAAACGTTTCCGTATATAGTCTGTGTACCACCAGTACACCAAACACCATATGAAGTTGCGGTTATATTATTACATTTTATAGTTTGTGTACCACCATATGAAGCAACACCTACACCAATAGAAGTTATACCACTTGATACTATAATATTCTGAACTCCATTACTACACTCTATGGCAGTTCCAATATTACTTATTATGTTATCAGCATAAACAGTTAATGTTGTAGCACTATGTTGTGTTCTCACACAACCTAATGTACCTGCTGTACTCCTTTTTATCTGTGAATTTCCATATATAATTGAATTACAAGCAACATTATTATCATCAATTGTATAGTTGGCACCAGAAACAACATCTAATATTGTATCACTTAGATCATAATCAGTGTAATTACTCAAAACAATTCTTTCGGTATAATAACCACTAAATACCTTAACCAAATATCTTGTAGTACTAGTTCTTGCACTTACAGGATAAGCATTATTTAAAGCAGTAGTGGCAGCCGATATTGTTAAAAATGGTTTGTCCAACCTATCAATTAATCCAGTGGAATCACTTCCATTTTTAGATACAAACACAGTATTTGCAACAGTAGCTGCGCTTGAACCACCAGTTATTCCAGTTAAACTACTTTGACTTACCCATGTTCCAGTTCCACCAGAATCAGAAATAAAAATCTTACTAGTACCTTGAGTTCCATCTTTTATAGCTACCAGTCCATTAACATCTAAATTTTCATAATATTTTGTTATTTTTGTCATATTAACTTACGTTTGTATCCACTATTATAGACCCTACTTGTTGAGTTATTCCACCACTTACAGCAAAATTTGCTTGACAAGTACCATATACTTTAACTGTCATCGTTCCACTGACAGAAGCACTATCCAACGTAACAATTGTTACATTATCTAATATAAGTACTGGTGTTCCTGAAGGACAAGTAATTCCAACTCGTCCAGAAGAATTTGTTAACACTTTACTACCAGGTCTCAACATCATACTACCACCAGTGCTTATTGATATTGGTTGTGCTAATGCACAACTAATATTTCCTTGATAAGTACTCCCAGAACTAGTAGTTTGAAACCTAATACCATATGCCGATGCATCTACAGCAGCAGTATAAATATCACCAACAATATTTTGAACACCACCAGTACATACAGCAGCTGATGCTGATACAGTACCAGCAGAATTAGTACATGAAACATTACCATATATGTATTGAGTACCACTACTACATGAAGCACCATTACCATTTGCAGAAGTTGTAGCATTACCATATATATATTGGGTCCCACCAAAACAACCCACAGCCCTAAATAAAGTGCTTGATACGTTGCCACGAACTACTTGAATACCTCCACTACACCCAGCAGTAGATGCATCACCAAATATATTTTGAATACCACCAGAACAAGTTACACCATCATTAGCTGTTGATGAAACCCCACCACTAGTATATATATATTGAGTACCACTAACACAGGACACACCTACACCAATAGTTGTTGAAATTGTGTTCGCATAAATGGTTAATGTCGTAGCACTATGTTGTGTTCTTACACAACCACCAGAACCAGCAGTACTTCTAATTAATTGTGGTTTGCCATATATAATTGAATCACAAGCAACATTATTATCATCAATTGTATAACTTGTTGTTCCAGATACCAATTCAATTGTTGCATCCCCTAAATCATAATCAGTGTAATTACTCAAAACAATTCTTTCGGTATAATAACCACTACCAACTTGAACTAAATACCTAACTGTCCCTGTTCTTGCACTTACAGGATAAGCATTATTTAAAGCAGTAGTGGCAGCCGATATTGTTAAAAATGGTTTAGTGATCTTTTCAACCACCCCAGTGGAATCACTTCCATTTTTAGATACGAATACAGTATTTGCAATTGTAATACCAGTACCTGAACTTCCACTTAAAGAAGTTTGACTTACCCATGTCGCTGTTCCACCACTATCCGACATTAAGATATAACCATCTGCTTGAGTCCCATCTTTTATAGATAGTGCTCCATTGATATCAATGTTTTCGTAATATTTTGTTATCTTTGTCATACCTTAAACTGCATTTGTCATTGATGTTAACTCATAATAATAAACAATAGCACTAATAGTACCACTATCCAAAGTACCTGCATTTGGTGATATTAATATATCAGTTACCCCAGATGTTATATTACTTGAAGGACCACCAAACCCATACATTTTATTAACTTTTGTGTTTTTTGATAGTGCCGTACCTGTACATATTTCTCCATCTAAATCTACATCATTAAATGATGCAGAATAAGAGACACCACCAGTAGAAGAAATGATACTATCATTTCTTAATTGTGTCCCAATTACCATAACTCCAGATGGTATTTGTATTGATATGATATCACTTGTTCCCCCTGTCATACTTTTAGATGCTGATATGGATTTTAATTTTAATACACCATAACCTTCAGTTGAAGCGATACCTGCATGTGATTTTAATTCTATTATTGCCATTTTTATACTACGTTTGTATCTACTATTATTGTTCCAACTTGTTGTGTTATACCAGTATATAATGCTTTATTAGTTTGACAACCACCATATACTTTAACGTTTTGAGCTGATGTCGCAACTATACTATTACCACTACCACTTGCTATAAGAGTAGTGTTATTCACTATTACCGTAGACCCAATAGAACCAGCACCTATTGATATACAACTTTTATTTGTTCCATTGGTTTCTAATCTTGAATTATTAATAGTTACTGAACCTATAGATGTAACCATTTCTACTACAAGTTCTGTATTACTTTGAGCGATACAACTATTCAATGTTACTGCACCCCCATTTATTTGAATTAATCCACCAACACCAGCAATTGAAGTCCCTGTTAAAATACAATTATTTACTGTGATTTTACCACCACCTGAACAAAATAATAAATTGTTTGCTGAACCACTATCTGAAATTGTTCTAGCATTTATTATCACATTTGTTGATGTAGTTGCTGCAACCCTTCCATTTATTTCATCTGCAAAAACTCTAATCAAACCACCACCAGTTAAATTCATAACGTTATTAGCAGCGGAATTTAATCTTGAATTCCCAAATAAAATAGAGTTACAAGAAGCACCACCATCTGATATTGCTGGGTTATTTGTTATAACGGCATCACCTAAATCGTAATCAATAAAGTTAGACAATGTTATTTGCTCAGTATAGTTACCACTAAATACTTTAATCAAAATTCTATTGGTTGCACTTGGTGCGTTTCCACCAGTGTAGTACGCTAAAGCAGCTGATAAAGCAGCAGCAATTGTTAAGAATGGTTTATCCATCCTCTCGACCAACCCTGTAGCATTAACACCATTTTTGGATACAAATACAGTATTTGCTGTAGGTGCATAAGTAGTAAATCCAGTTACACTGAATGTATTACCAGAATTATTTGTAAACGTAGCAGTACCCCCCGAATTACTTACAGTACCACCTGTAACATATACATCACCGCTACTTGAACCAGTACTTCCAGCAGCCAATATTATTATCCTTGCACTTGCTATAGTACCATTAGCAGTTATATCTACACTATTTAATTGATAGTTATCAACTGTAACCCCGATCAATTCATTAGAACCTAAATCTTTTACTTGAAGTAATAAATCAAGTGTCCCCAATGTATGTGGTACAGTAATAGTTACACCAGAGGTAAACCCAGTGGTCAACGTATACTTAGCATTACCACTAGTACCACCAGTTAATGTAGATTGGCTAACCCATGTTCCTGTTCCACCACTATCCGACATTAATAAATAACCATCTGCTTGAGAGCCATCCTTTATAGACAACTCACCATATATGTTAACGTTTTCGTAAAATTTAGTTATTTTTGTCATATTAATTTTTTTATTCTTATGCTATTTCAAATGCTATTGTAAATCTAACTGATTGATTGTTTGTTCCATTTGGAAATAAAGTTCCACCACCTCTAAATAAACCTAAATTTGTATCAGCAGCAGCAGTTGTTATAAACAGCGTTTCCCACGCACTACCGTTTGCATATACCCCAAAATTCCATTGATCTGAAACCTTTGCAGAATATCCACCTGGAATTTTAACGAATAAAGCATTTGGGGTACTAGTAGTAGTTGACGCACCAACAGTAAGAGTTAAGAACATTGTCTTACCTATAACTTTATATCTAAACTGTGTAAGGTCTGGACTAGTCAACGCCCAAGTACCAGGTGCTGCTGTAAAATCACCAGATGCAAATGCAACTTGTGTCCATTCTGAATTATCACTACCTGTCGCTGCTGTTGCAGATGTCCATGTACCAGCACCATTTGCATCTGACACCAATATTCTACCATTTGCTTGTGTACCATCAACAATACTTACTTTAGCATTAAATTTTAATGTTTGACTTGTTGCTGTGGCATTCATAACACCATATATTATGGAGTTTGATTTACCTGATGCCAAATCAGTTACACCTAATCCATTATGGATATAAAGAGTATTAGCAGCGGTTTCATAATACCCCGCTTTGTGACCAATAGCAACGTTACCGCTATCTGTATTGGTTACAAGTGCGTTGAAACCTAATGAAGTATTGGTGCTTCCTGTACTAGAATTACCATTAGCAAACACACCTACTGCTGTGTTGAAACTACCAGTGCTATTATTGAATAATGCGCTTGTACCCACCCCTAAGTTGCTGGCTCCAGTTGTGTTAGTAACCAATGCAAATGCACCTAAACCAGTATTATTTGAAGCGGTATTATTTTTAAGTGTTTGAATACCTGTACCAGTATTGTTCCCACCAACTATATTTGTAGATAATGATTCAAACCCAACGGCAGTATTATTTGTACCACTGGTATTAGCAGAAAGTGCTCTATAACCCAAGGCTGAAGTGCTACTAACAGTTGTAATTGCTTTTAATGCTTCAGTACCAATGGCAGTATTTTCACTACCACTACTGTTATTTTGAAGTGCTCCGTAACCTACGGATGAATTATTGTTTCCTATAGTATTATTCCCCAATGAAAACACACCTACTGCTGAATTCTTACTTCCTGTAGTATTAGGATACATAGTGCTTGTACCAACACCAGTATTATTTGTACCAAATGTATTACTAACTAAAGAGAAAGCCCCAATAGCAGTATTATTAAACGTATTATTAACATTTAATGCTAATGAACCAATGGCTGTGTTGCTATTTCCAGTGATATTACCAGAAAGAGTTCCATAACCAAAAGCGGTATTGTTATTACCAATTGTATTTGCTGAAAGTGTTTGATAACCAAAAGCAGTTGTTAAAAGAGTAGCATCAATTCTACCACTCTTCTTATTACCAACAATTATATTTAATTGGTTTATATCAGTAGTACCTATTATATTTGTTGAATTATCAACAGTTCCGCTATTACCAGTCAATGCCCAATTATTTGCACCAGTTGTAAATCCAGTTACACTAAATGTAGTACCAGAATTATTTCTGAATGTAGCAGTACCAGTTGAGTTACTGTAAGTACCTCCTGTAACATATACATCAGCACTACTTGAACCAGTACTTCCAGTTCCACCAGCAGATAACACAATAACCCTTGCGCTTGGTATTGTTAAATTAGCAGTGACTTCAACTGAGTTTAATTGATAATTATCAACTGTAACTCCGATCAATTCGTTTGATGTTAAATCTTTAATTTGTACTAAAACATCAAGAGTATTTAAACCATGTTGTATTGAAACTGTAACCCCAGAAGTTAACCCAGTTGTAACAGCAAAACTTGCGTTAGTCGCACCACTACCACCTGTGCTTGCTTGCCATGTAGCAGTACCCCCTGAATCAGAGGTTAAAACATAACCAGCTGCTTGAGTTCCGTTATTTAAGGTGAAAACACCGTTAAATTTTACATTTTCATTATATTGTGTTGTCTTTACTGCCATATCTTTAAATATATGCTATTCTTTTATTTTCATTAAAACATCAAAAACATTGATGAATTATTTAACTCTGTATACACTATGTTATTCCACGATGTATATAAATTTTGTGTAGAACCTTGAATGAAAACCATTTCAAATGCTCCAACAGTGGCATCATTTAATATTCCCCACGAACCATATCCTTCAGCAGGGTTACCCTCATCAAATGGTAGAGGACCGCTAGTATAACCAGTACCGTTATTATATATGTATTCCATGGTAGCTGGGTCACCAGATGTTAAACTATGTGGTCGGTAAATAATTTTTAAATTTACAGTTGTTCCTTTAGTATATGTTATTGAATTACTTATAGTAAAACTATAAAAAGGTAATCTACCACCATAACACGCTATTTCTCCAGTAGAACTATTTAAAGAAAAAAGACCATCGCTATTACTCCACCATGGTGATATTTTAAGACCACCTTGTCCATCACAAGTGCCAGAAATAGTCACATCAGCACTTATTGAAAAACTAGAATTATTTGCATATAATTTTGAACTACTTCCATTAGTAGATAAAGTCCATATATGTAAATTAGAAAAACCAACACAAGCAGCATCAATAGTATCCGAAATATAAACTGACGTAGGATAACTATTCCCACTCAACAATGTTGATGTAGGACAGTCGTTAAATACTCTTGGTTCTATTAATGCTGTTATTGCCATATTTCATTATACCTCTTGTGTTGAGGCTACACAACCCCATTTTGCTAATATTATATCATATATAAATCCTACTGTAAGAATTTTACTTGCAACTGTTGTAGTAGGTAAATCAACACCCATAGCAGTGAATTTTGAACCCCATGTTATAGCACGAGCAGAGCCATTGTCTTTTATTCTAAACATAAGTTTATCAAAGTCTCTTGGAACACCAGTTAAATTAGTAGTCATAGATGTAATATCAGCTGATTGACCAGTTATACTTACACTATTATACAAATCCGTATTTATAGTTGGAGTAGCACTGGAATCAATAGTTAATACTCTATTAACAAATTGCCAAGTAGCTACACCATTTGCATCTGATGTTAATGTTTTACCACTAGCTTCATTACCATCATTATAAACAATTCTATTGTCGTTTCTAACAGCGAAGGTTGATGTTGACGCTGTTGAATTAAACACCTTCAAACCAAAACCTGCTGATGTTGTACCACTAGAAACAATATGAACTCTTGCTTGAACAGTATTACCTGTAAAACCTATACCAAATTCACCAGTACCAGCATACACCCTCATCCTACCAACACTAATGTCAGTTATAAATAAGTCAGTGTGGAAATTTAAGGTTCCACCAAGTTGAATAGTTCCTACATAATTGCTAGGACTAGCACCAATATTAGAACCATTTGATATTGGGAAAATGTGATTACCAGTGAAACCCCAAGTACTGTTGGTCAATGTTGTACCAGTTCCTTTTGGTATAGTGTTAAGTGAAATGTTTAAACTTTGGGCTAATCCAGTAACACTAAACGAACCACCAGTTATATTTGTAAATGTAGCAGTACCAGCTGATGAAATTGACGTACCTCCAGTAACATAAACATCTGTCGGTAAACCTAAATAAGTCCCAGCAGTTATTGTTGTTCCAGTTATACTTGTTGCTGTTACAGTAACAGCAGTTATACTTGTCGCACTTATACCACTGAAACTTCTAGACAAAACGTTAAATGTACCACCACTAACAAATACGTCTGTTAATCCTGTCACAGTGAATGTCCCACCAGTTGTATTAACAAAAAGAAAACGCTTAGTTGAATTATTTGTTGTTGCAGCAGAAACATATACATCAGAACCCCATGTAGGAGCACTTGTACCATTTGATTTTAAAATTTGTCCAGCAACACCAACAGTTGTTGATGAATATAAAGAGCCGTTAGATACTATAACTCTACCAGATGAACCAATAGTTGTAGTGTTTGTTCCACCATTTGCAATTGGTAACGTACCTGTAACACCAGATGTTACGGATACTTGACCCCATGTTGCTAACCCATCTGAATCCGAACCTAAGTATCTAAAATTTGCTTCGTTACCATCAGTATAAATTAGTTTTCTATCGTTTCTAACTTTTAATATCGAATCACCATCAAGATTTATAATTTCTAATGAATTACTATTTCTATCGTTTGTAAAACCAGTAATTACTAATGATGATGTATTGGAATTAAAATTAGTATTTAAAACCCCAACTGAATCTGTACTAAAATCACCAAAATATAAAGCGTTATCTCTAGTATTAAACCCACCATAAACACTAGTGCCATATACCTCCCTTATAACTTCATCAGTCTCCCCATCAATAATTGAAATTAAATCAGTCGTTTGAGTTACGTATAGGACATTTTTATTAATGTCATAAATTGGTTGTACTATACGTTGACTTAAAAATATGCTTGCACTAATAGTATTTGTATTACAGTCAACAACATATAAATACCTATCAAAAGGACTATCTACTGGGGCGTAAATTTTATTATTAATTGGGTTATATGCCATATAATATAAACCCACAGTAAATCCAGTTATTGTAGTAGTTAGAGTGTTTGTATTACAATCTATCACCCCAAGAATATCATCAGTATCATAAGTAACATACAATGTGTTATCTACACTATTATATTGAATATATATAGGGTTATTAATTGTTATACCAGTGGTAACCGTATTTGTGACACAATCAATAACACTTATTGTGTCTACTTGGGTATCCGTAACATATACTATGTTATCATTACTGTTAAAGTCTATACTTTGTGAATTAGTAAAACCACTAATTACATCAATAATAGTCTCTGTAGCACAATCAATTTCAAGTATATTGTTAATGGTACCTGTATCGCTATCAACAACACTAACATATAGTGTGTTTTTTATTGAGTTATAGACACCAGTAAAATTGTATGTATATTGAAAGTCATAAAACAAATTTAATGTTGTAAAAGTAGAAGCAGAACAATCAATAATATATACTAACCCAAGATTGCCACCATCTGGAACATACATTTTATTATTGGTTGGAATGTATATTGGTCTATCTGGTGAAGTTATACCCGTAATAGAATATGTTGCTGACGATAATGGTGTATCATCTACACCTATTGTTAAATAACCAGTCGTTCCACTTGAATTTAAACCTAAATTTTTACCACTAATTCTTAATGTTTCTGTTCCAGCAGATTTAAAGATCAAATTAGTTCTGTAATCTAAATTAGATGCTAAATATATTGTATTTACTCTATTTGTTCCACTTAAACCAATATTACTAGAATCAGTTAATGGATATAATGTAGTTCCACTAAATGCCCATGTTCCATCTGATATAGTGCTTGCACTACCTTTAGGAATAACATTGGTGCTTACAGTAAAGCTAGCTCCAGTTCCACCACTTGCAGCAGCGAACGTACCGTCTCCTCTTAAGAAGTTAGTTGCTGACCATCCAGTACTACCAGACCAAGTTACATCTTGAACATTTATTTTATTTCCGTTTGCCATATATTATTTAATTATTTAAAATAAACTATTAACATCATCTGTATTATAAGGTGAACCAGTTGCAAGACTTAAATTGCTACTATTATAACCCTTACCAAATAAATCACAGTGTCTTATATCTACAGTTATTGCTGCATCACCATCAATAGAGTAAGATGCCCCACTATGTCCTTTTACTTCACATCTTACTACTTTAGCACCATTACCTAAATACATTGCTGGTATATTTGTCTCTGTGGATTGAATTGAACAATCTATTACTTTACCTGTAACTGTCGTTCTATAAAGTCCAACAACTTTTTTTGTAGAACAAGATTTTAATGTTCCAGCCATAGTACCTCTATTTATATTACCACCAGCAAATGAATGTTCCGCATCATTACCCGAATTAAAATCATGACAATCAATTAAAAGACCATTAATTAATCCACCATCTGCTCCTCCAGATGCAAACGTATATATTGTTGCCCCAGTATCACCATCAATACCACCAGCAATACATCCTTTTAGTATTGCACTAGACGTAATCGTCCCACCAGTTCCAACAAAAGCTGAAGCAAAAGCAGTACCTGCTGATTCACAATTTGTTAAAAAACCACTTATAGTTCCACCATTAATTTCACCTGAAGCAAAACATCTACAGGATAGAATTCCTATAACATTTGTTAATGCTCTACATGATATTAATGTACCACTTATGGTTCCACCACTAGTATATATTGATGATGCGAATGCGTGTCCACTACTATTACAGTTAGTTAATTTACCGTTTATTGTACCACCAGCAAACCCACCAGTAGCAAAATCACTACCAGCACCAATACAACCAATTAAAGTAGCATTAGTACCTATAGTACCACCTATACTAGGTGATGATGCGAATGAGAAAGTACCTGTAGATATACATCCGTTCATAGTACCAGAAATAGTTCCAGCAGTTGCTGTTCCTGAACTACCAGTAGTTACACTGGCAAAACTATTTCCAGCAGATACGCAACTCATAAATTTACCAGATAACGTACCACCTTGAGTACCACCTAGTGAATTAGAACCAGTAGTAGAACCAAAATTTCCAGTTGTCCCACCAACACAATTATAAAATTCACCACTTAAAGTACCACCAGTACCTATAAAACAACTTCCGAAGTTTCCAGTAGTTGTTCCACCGATACAATTAAAGAATTTACCAGATAACACACCTCCAGTACCTGAATTAGAGAAACCAAAATTAGAACCAGTACCACCATTACAATTAATTAATGTACCAGAAATAGTTCCACCGTTACCACTACTTGGGAATATATTATTACTTGAGAAGTTACCACTACTTGAACATCTACAATTAGTAAGAGTTCCAGTTATATTTCCACCGTTAACGTTCAATGCTGTTGTAGATGCAAAAGAATTGCTTGTTGCAATACAATCATTCATACGACCTGAAATATTACCACCAGCAATTGTTGTGCTTGAAGCGAAACTATTTCCTTGTGCTGTACAGTATTGATAAAAACCAGATAATGTAGTTGCAGCAGTTATTGTTAAAAATGCTGGACAATGAATATCATAGAATACACCGTTTAAAGTAGAAGCAGTTGTTGTGATCGCAGTCCCAACAACCATATTAGAGAAATTAGAATTTGTTGATATACTATTAACAGCAAAATTATCACAATTAACACCAACAATATTGACGTTATCAACACCTATTTTTAAAAGACCATTTATATAAACTGGTCTTTTTGCACCTGCTGATGCTGTGATTATTGTTGCGTTAGTATTACCATTATAAATTAATTCGTTAGGTGTAAAAGTAATAATATTAATAAATGATGTATTAATTGTTACATCTTCAATATATGTCCCAGGTAATACAATAATGTTTATTATGTTTGTTGCTGAAGGTGTTAAATTAACCGCTTTAGCAGTAGCACCACTTATTGTTTTAAATGCTTTAGATATATCTTGATTTGTACCTGTTGAATCGTTTCCATCTTTTGAAACGAAAATGTTTTCAGAACCTAAATTAATTGCACCAGTTGTAAGACCAGTCACTGTAAATGTTCCACCAGTTACGTTTGTAAATGTAGTTGTTCCAGAAGAATAAGTTCCACCAGTTACATATATTGAAGATGTCCATTTTGGTGCTACACCAGCCCCTTGACTTGTTAAAAATTCACCAACTCTTCCAGGTTGTTCTGCGCTATTATAAAATGGCATTAAACTACCATTAAATGTTGTAGCGGTAACGCTTACATTACCTAAAGTAATAGTATTAGCTGATATTACACTAGCAGAATTACCTATCGCAGTAGAATTTATTCCTTGAACAAATGCATTAGAACCTATTGCGGTAGAATTAGCACCATCAACAGATGCTCCGTCACCAAATGCATTAGCACTATCTGCTAACGCTTCAGCACCAGCACCTATTGCCATAGAAGTTGTTCCAGTAGCAATAGCAGAAAGACCAATAGCTATCGAATCAAGTCCACTAGCATCAGCACCATTTCCAGCAGTTTGTAATGAACCAGAACCAGTACCAACTTCCCATAAACCATCGGTAAATCCAGTTACTGTAAATGTCCCACCTGTATTGTTTGTAAACGTAATTGTTCCAGTAGAAAGAGTACCACCAGTAACATACACATCAAACCCACTTGAACCTGTTGCAGCACCTGCACCTAAAATAATTATTCTAGCACTTGCGATATCAATACTGGTAGTAACATCAATTGAATTTAATTGATAGTCATCAATAGTAACACCAATTAATGCGTTGGATGTTAAATCTTTTACTTGTACAACGACATCAAGAGTATTTAAATTATGTGGAACTGTAATTGTCACACCAGAAGTAAATCCAGTAGTCAAAGCATATCTTGATAAACCACTTCCAGTTCCACCAGTACTAAATCCAGATATACTAAACGTACCACCTGTATTATTAACAAAGGTAGCTGTTCCACCTGATGAAAGGGTACCACCAGTCACATAAACATCAATAGGTAAACCTAAATATGTTGTAGCACTTATTGTAGTAGCATCTAATTCATTAGTAATAGTTAAACCACTCATTCTAGTGATAACGGTACTGAATGTCCCACCAGTAGTATCAACTATTGTAGTTGTGTTGTTAGTATTATTATAAGTATATGAAGCAATTCTTGTATCAGTTAATCCAGAAGTAAATCCAGATACACTGAAAGTACCACCTGTATTATTTGTAAATAAAGCGTTACCACCTGAATAAGTTCCACCAGTTACGAATACGTCAAAAGGTGTACTACCACTAACAACATTCCCATCAACATCAATTCCTAAATTAACAATTGCTGCACCTATATTTAAATTTCTAATGTTTAAATATGGTACATAAACTGTATCATCTGTACTACCAGTAATATTACTTCCACCCAATACAATGCTTCTATTACCAAGAACTATTGAATTATGTGAATGAATAAATGAATCTTCACCCTCTGCTATGGATTTAAAACCACCAGCATGAGAATTTTCACCATTTGATTCTGTATGACTACCTTCTGTATGACTATTTGTACCTAATGCAATTGTTTGAAGACCTTCAGCATGTGAACTTTCACCACTTGCTTGTGTGCTTTCACCTTCGGCATGTGATTTATCTCCACTAGCAATTGTTGTTTGACCTTGAGCATGTGCTGCCTCACCTGTTGCTTGAGTTAAAGCACCTTCTGCGTGAGAATTAAGACCAGAAGAAATTGTTCTATCACCTTCAGCATGTGAACTTTCACCACTTGCTTGTGTGCTTTCACCTTCGGCATGTGATTTATCTCCACTAGCAATTGTTGTTTGACCTTGAGCATGTGCTGCCTCACCTGTTGCTTGAGTTAAAGCACCTTCTGCGTGAGAATTAAGACCAGAAGAAATTGTTCTATCACCTTCAGCATGTGAATAACTTCCACTTGCTTCACCACCAAAACCTTCAGCATGTGACCCAGTTCCACTAGCAATTGTTAAAACTCCTTCAGAATGTGATGAAGTTCCAGTTGCTATAGTATTATTTCCTTCGGCATGTGAATAGTTTCCAATTGCTATAGTACTATTACCTTCTGCATGTGATGTGGTTCCACTTGCTATTGTTCCATTTCCTTCAGCATGACTTGCGACACCAATTGCGTTTGTTGATTCACCTTCGGCATGTGAATAGTTTCCATCAGCAACACTTAATAACCCTTCAGCATGACTTGTAGTACCAATTGCATTAGTTCTATCACCTTCAGAGTGAGAATTATTTCCACTTGCTATGGTTTGAGAACCTTCAGCATGACTTGAATCTCCAATTGCTTGTGTTCTATCATTTTCAGCGTGTGATTTATCACCACTTGCTTCTGAAAAAATACCTTCAGCATGTGATCTAGCACCACTTGCTATTGTTCTATCACCTTCTGCATGACTATAATTACCACCAGCAATTGTTCCATTACCTTCAGCATGTGAGGTAGTTCCACTAGCAATTGTTGTATCACCTTCAGCATGTGATTTATCTCCACTTGCCAAGGTTTCAAATCCTTCAGATAATGCATAGTTTCCTGTTGCATCTAATCCAGAATCATTAATGGTTTTAAGCGAATAAGAACCAGTTGACCCAGTTGTCCATAAACCAGCAGCGAATCCAGTTACACTGAATGTTCCACCTGTGTTATTTGTAAATGTTGCAGTAGTACCAGAATTAGATACTGTACCACCAGTCACGTATATATCAACAGTGTTTAAAAGTATTGTTTCACCATTTAATTTAACCAAAGTGATAGTATTACCACTAGTTGTAGCAGTATAAATGAGTTTACCTTCTAAGAAAATAAGGTTACCATCTAGTTCAGCATGACTTAAAACACTACCCTTTGTTAAGTCATTAGGATACGGACTAGTAGCACTTCTAAGTATTAAATGATCTTGCATAATTATTGTTTATTATAAATATCTTAATTTGTTATAAATATCTACTTAATTCGTTGTTATAGTTATTTTGTATGTCAATAAAATTTAAATCACAAATATTGAATTTAAATTGAGAAATTGACCCTATAAATGTACCAGCAAAATTAGTTTCGATAGGTAATCCACGATCTTCTGGGTCCAAACCATCAAAAGTTTGACTTTCTTTTAACCCTTGTGACCCACCACCAAGACTAAAATTAAATGGTACCCCAACTTGTTTTAATTTGTTCTCGTTTAATCGTCTAGCTATGAATTCACTAAAATTATGAACAACAAATTTTAAATAACCATTTATATAAAACATAAGTGTTCCAGTCCTTGCACTTGCTGTTAAAAGTTGACAATCATCTAAATACTCATTACTAACCCATCTAATAACTATGTTTGTCCAAACGTCACCAGACACCATACCACTCAATGAATATTCTTCCTGAACAGTAACCCCAGTAATATATGTTGACCCACTAATTCCATGTTCAACACAAGTTCCAGTAACAGTTAATAACCTATAACCAATACTTCCATCATCCTTTATTCTAAAACCTAATGCGTTGTCAATTACATCTATTTTGTAATCTAAAGTTGTTTGAGGTGAGGTAAATCCAGAGAACGTACAAACTGTTTGATTTCCAAACCCATCGTTAGGTCCAGTACAAGTATGACAACCAGACCCACCACTAAGTGAACCCCTTCCGTATACTAAGAATGGATTATTTGTATTGGTAATTACTTCACCGAATCTGGATACAACAATTCCGTTTCCATCATAAGAACAAACCGTTTGATTTCCAAGTCCATCACCAGGTCCACTACATGTTGTACACCCTGAAGCACCACTCAAAGATGCTCTACCATATATCAAAAATCCATTGGTAATTAATTCAACTTCCACCAACGGAGGATTTAATGGTATACCAATATTGTAATCACCGCTTAATATAATGTCTGTTTCTTTTGGTATTGTACACCATTCAGATACACTATCTGTACAACCACTTGGTTGGGTACAACCACTTGTACATCCAGTATCAGCACCATAAAATGTATTCCAAAATTTATTTTCAGCACGAGTGCCCATATAAAAGAAGAAACCTTTATTATTAGGATATGTATCATTAAGTGTTGTACCTGTATAACCAGTACAAGATATATTATCTTTGTTTAACCAAAACTCTGCTGCCCATGCATAGTTTTCTCTAACTGGTAAAACTTGATATGAATAACCATCTAACTTGTAAAACCCTTGATAAAATCCACCACAAAGACTGGCATAATTTCCAGTAGTAGCAGTTGTTGTAACGATATCAATTGGGTAAATAAAAGTTTCAGTAGTGCCAGTAACTCTATGTAATGTAAGTCTGGTATCACCAGAAGGTATGATTAATGTTGTCCCAGTCAAAGCAGATAACAATGCTTGATTTGAAGTATCTCCAGAGGTCTTATCAAATGTGACTAAACCATTATCTATACCAGTCAAACCTATTGTATCAATAGTATAACCACTATTAAGAGCACCATTCCAAGAAACTAAACTATAAATAGTATCAGCAGATGTTGAACCAGTTGCATATATTAATGGGTTATTGAAATCATACCAAGTAACTAAACAAGTTCCAGAAGTAACACCACTTGGTGGTAAACCAGTATAATCATTGGCTAAAAAAAAATCCCAGTAATCACTATTGGATACCTGTAACTTAAGTTGGGCGACATTGTAGTTTTGAATATTTCCCATAATTAAAACCTTTCTATTTTTGTTCTACCCCATCCACTTGTATCTTTTATGTACAAATAATTATTGTCTCTTGTAATGTTACCAATATTTCCATTAGTATCAGTTGAACCAGATGGAGTATATAAAGGAATTGTTAAAGATTTAGGTTTAAGATCATTATTGGTTATCCAGTTTCCATCACTATCTGTTTTTATTTCAGCACTCTTATCTTTACCCATAGCGTGGAGAACAGTAATACCTCCACCTAATGCGGTTTCAGGTGTACCACTAAAATTAAGTTCTATATTATTATCTTCCGCTAATATTGTCTGTGTTTCAAAAAGAGTGTTATTTGTAGATGTAACACCACTAGATAATTCTTGAATCGCTTTTATTATAGGCACAACAAATTGTGAATAAGATAAACTATAAGTACCATTTTCATTAGCAGGTTGAACACCGTCAAAAATAAAACCACAATCTAAAGCTGCTTGTTCTACTTCTTGTGCAATAAACCCATTATGAATATTATTAGAAGAACTATAATCTGTTTCAGAGATAATCTTTTTTCTATCTTCTTCTGGTAAGTTTTTTAAATTAAACTCATCAAGTTTTAATCTATCAAATTGATATGATATAGGTCTTAATTTATTTATGAATTCAAGACCCTTAATGTTTTCATTAATATTAATCTTAAATCTACCATCAGATATATTTGAATAAGCAGCATAAGCGGTTACAGCAGTTACACTCGTACTACCTAATTGAACTCTATTGCTTTGAGCAACAATTGCATTATAACCAATAGCGGTTGCGTTTGAAAGAGTACTAAAACCAGAATTAACGCCAGAACCATACCCAATAGCAGTGTTTCCAGTACCTGTTCCGTTAAAGTAAAGCGATAAGTAACCAACAGCGGTATTATTATTTCCAAGGTTATTATAAAGACATTCATAACCAACAGAAACATTTTGACCACCAGTTGAATTACTATATAACGCATTATCACCAACAGCAGTATTGTCACCTCCAGTAGTATTATTAGTCATCGCTCCAACACCTAAAGCGGTATTGTTACCACCACCCGTATTAAAAACAAGAGCATTAAGACCAACAGCAGTATTACTTGTACCTGTAGTATTAAAAGTCAATGCTTGTGACCCAACAGCAGTATTTGAACCACCAATTGTATTGGTGACTAATGTATTATAACCAATAGCAGTATTATTACTTTGTGTGGAATTTTTCAAAGCGTCCTTACCAACAGCAGTATTATTAGAACTTGTTAAGTTTGAACTTAAAGCATTAGCACCAACAGCAACGTTATTAGTACCACTAGTGTTTGATCTTAATGCAGCATAACCAACAGCAGTTAATAAAGAAACTGTAGTGATCGCTGAAAGTGCACCGATACCTACAGCAGTATTTTGGTCACCACTTATATTATTGCTAATTGCGTTATAACCAACAGCAGTGTTTTCCATACCAATGGTATTGTTACCTAAAGAAAACACCCCCAACGCTGAGTTACGATGACCAGTGGAGTTATTATATAATGCACTTGTACCAGCACCAACATTATTAATACCAAAGATATTAGATAGCATTGCAAATGCACCTAAACCAGTATTATTAATAGCGTTATTGTTTTGTAATGCTAATGAACCAATAGCAGTACTACTATTACCAGTTATATTGGATGATAATGTAGCATAACCAATACCAGTATTATTATTACCAGTAGTATTAGCACTAAACGACTGCCAACCCCAACTTGAGTTAACTAATGTGCCATCAATTCTACCACTCTTTTTACCTCCAACAACAATGTTTAATTGATTAATATCAGTAGTACCAATAAAATTATTAGTACCATCTACAGTTCCAGAATTTCCACTTAATGTCCAAAAATTATTTGTTCCACCAGAGCTAGCACCCCCAGACAAGATCATTATCCTCGCACTTGGTAACGTAAAATTTGATGTAATATCTACACTATTTAATTGATAGTTATCAACAGTCAACCCAACCAATTCGTTGGCAGTTAAATCTTTAATTTGTACCAAAAAATCAAGTGTACCTAAATTATGTGGTACAGTAATAGTTACACCAGATGTAAATCCAGTGGTCAAAACATAACTTGACACACTAGAACCAGTCCCAGTTCCACCAGAGGATGGTTCCCAACTTCCTTTACCTTCAGAATCACTACATGTCCATACATAACCCACAATTGGGTTAGAAGTTATAATAAGATCATTTGTCCTAGTAATACCAGACACATCCACCCAAATTGTTCTACCAGTATAACCTGCTGTATTAGCAGATATAATTGCTAACGAATCTGTTGTAACAGTACCAGAATAAGCACCACTACCTAAATCAGTCATAGCACTGACAGTAATATCATAACTAACCCCACTATAAGTCAAAATAACAGTATTCCCATCAATTACTGTAGTAGTGTTTGCAGTAAAGACTAAACCAGTTGTTTGAGTTATACCGCTATTTGAAGGTGTTAATGCAGATAATGCAGAAATCCCTAATTGCATTCTTGTATCAGAAAAAGTGTAGTTTGTAGTACCAGTATTTCCAGAAAAAGTGCTTACAATAGAACTATAACCAGCCGACACCCCAGATGTTGATAAATCAGGTGAAGAAGTTAAAGCACTAAAAGGCACACCAAAAGATGTTCCACCAGATAACACGGTAAATGTTTCTGGATGTTGTTTGACTTGTCTATTGCTCGAAAAATCTAATTGAGTTCTAAATGGCATCTTTACGTATTTTATTATAAATATTCCCAAATTCTAATATATTTATAATAAAAGATTAAATTATGGAAACATCCGAAAATAAGGGATTAAATGAATTAGTGGGTGGTGATATTAGTGCTGGTGGAAACGATAGAAATGTTGTTGGAAACACAGAAATAGAAACAGGACCAGTCGCTAAACCATTCAATGATACTTCCGATTACGAAAAGGGAACGCCACCCACTACAGACAGAGTTTTTGGTCGTTATAGACAAGATATTCCTTGGTTTGCAATTTATAGTTATGGTTCTAGTCGTTATGGTCGTGGACTACCAGTTAGAGAAACAAAAAATAGCAAAATAGTTACTAAAAATTCAGTTGAAGAAAAGATCGAAGATTTAGTTAAAAAAAGTAAAAATTCTGATTTAAAAGACAAAAATTATAACGCTAAACTTGATAAAGTTTTAGACATAATAAACGATACTAATTTAACAGACAAAGAATTAGAAACTATTTTGAAAACAATTAACGATAAAAAGGTTAATAAACAAGTATAAATGAATTCAGATTTAAAAGATAAGACATATAATGTGGCAGATGAATTCAAAAGATTCTTAGGTCCAACTATTTCTTATCATAATTTAAAGATGACCAAAACCAGGATGGAGAAGGCAAAAACCGACAAAAACATCCCAGATTTTCAAAGAAGAGGTGGTGAGGAAATGCTTAAATGGATTAACAATACCTTAAAAACTGACAGAGATTCATTAAAATCCCAAAAGAAAACAGGGATGGATGCTGGAAGAGAAAATGAATTCATAGAAACACATGAAAAAGATAGGGACAACGCCAACCCAACTGCTATTGGTGGAATACCTAAAGTAAATAAGGGTGATATGAGCAGAAAAATAATGACAAATAAAGAAGTGTATAACGAAGGAATTGATAAAGAAATTAAAGAGATCAGATATTTAATAGAATACATGGATAACAATAACAAGAAACAAAAACTATAAACATGGCAAGCGCACCACAAAACGGAGGACAATCAGCATTAGAAGTTGCAGCAATTGCAGCAAGAAATAAACTAATAGCTAGTAACACTTACGACAACGTTGAAGATGCTAACGAATATTCAGCAACTCACACAAGAGCGTTAGGTGATAAAGAAACACCTAAATACGGTAAAGGAACAGGTAACTACTTAGATATCAACAACTATGATGCTGGTAGTTCTATAGATATTAATGGAGATCAAAGCGCACCTAACGGATTAGGTTCTGGTAGAGTACCTGCTTTGGCACTTAATGCTTCTGAATGGGGTTTTGGACCTCCTGAATTAGGAATGCAACCTTATCAAGCACCTGATATGTCAAAAAACGAAGGTCAAGTAATTATATAAAATTTATATAGATGAAACTTTACAATATTTATGAGTGTCTTATATTAGAAGAAGTTGAAAAAAACCGTCAGATAATTTCTGAGGGTGTTTCAGCTGATGCTATTAATGATGCTATAAATAATAAGTATAACGTTAATATTTTATACAGAGATTATGAAGACCAACCACCTAGCAAAAGATACATTCAAGTATACGCTTTTGCTAAAACCAAAGGCAACGTAACAGGTGGAAACGATGCAATAAGAGCATATCAAATTATGGGTGGTTCTAAAACAACCCCTCATACAGGTGCTTGGAAAATATTTAGGTTAGATAGAATTGAAGGTTGGTATCCAACCAAAGTTAAATTCGCTAAACCAGTGTCTCAAATAGATGCTACAATTCCTAAATATAATCAGAATGGTGATCGATCAATGTCTAAAGTATATAATAAAGTAAATTTTACAAATAAATAATATGGATACACCAAAACCAGTAGACGTAAACAGATTTAAAGCAATTGCAGGAAGTTTTAAAAAAATCGTACAAAAAGCGGATGAATTAAAACCAATTGTTTTATCTGAAACTACACAAAAACAAACTGAAATTGAGTCTATAGAAGAATCAATGGTTGAAAAAACAGCACCTGCAAGAGATTATAGTGATGAACAAGTAATGAATTCAAGATTACCTGAGTCAGTAAAAAAGGCTATGATAGATAGAAGAGTTCCAAAGTTGACTTCTCCTCCTAGTAAATTCTCAATAGAAGATTTTGAAAAAGATGAAAAGGATATCCCAATGATACCTAATAAACGTGCACCTATAACAAAAGCACCAGTAATTAAAGCACCTATTCGTGAGAACATCACACCTAATTCAGACCTTATAACTGTAAGTAAATCTGAGTTAGACGCAATGATTAATGCTAAGTTATTAGAATTCCTAACAAAAAGTTATAATAAGACATTAACTGAAGAAACTATTGCAAGAACAATAAATATGCTTATTAAAGAAGGTAAAATTTCAGTTAAAAAGAAAGAATTCTAACATTTTTTAATATTATTTCATAAAAAAGAACCCTAATGGTTCTTTTTTTATTTACAATTGTTTTTTATATAGTATATTGGTAGCATAACATTATAGTTTTAATTAAAAATTCATGACAAATAAAAAATTACAGGTTCTTGTGGTCCCTTCAGATCGTACAGGTGTTAGTTACTTCCGTTCAACAAACCCACACATTGCATTAGAAAATAATTATCCAGATGAATTCATGGTTCATATTGATTACGAACCTAATTTGAATGATGATAATTGGTTAAAACAATATGATATTATTCATTATCATAGAACCCTTGGTGCTTATGAACAAATGGATGAATTAAATAAAAGACTTAAAAGATTGGGAATCATTTCGATTATGGATTTGGATGACCACTGGGCACCAGGTGCTCACCACCCAGCATATGTAATAATTAAAAATGCTGAGTTAGATAAGAAAATATTAAACAACTTAAGATTAGCAGAAAACGTAACAACTACAACAGAAATCTTCGCAAAAGAAATTGCTAAATGTAATAAGAACGTATATGTGTTACCTAATGCAATCGACCCAACTGAAAAACAATTCACCCCTAACCCAGAACCAAGTGATAGAGTTAGAATTGGTTGGTTAGGTGGTTCTAGTCACTTACAAGATTTAAGAATTCTTGAAGGAGTTGTTGGTAAAATAAAACAAGACGGTTTAGCAGATAAAGTACAGTTTGTATTATGTGGTTTTGATTTAAGAGGAACGCATACAACTATTGATGAAGTTACTAAACAACAAACACAAAGACAAATAAAACCAATGGAAAGTGTTTGGTATTTATATGAGAAAATTTTTACTAATAACTACACGTCTATTAGTCCAGAATATAGAGACTTTCTTTTAAAGTTTAAAAACGAAGAATACCCTAACGTTAAAAACGAACCATATAGAAGAGTTTGGACACAACCTATTAGTACATATGCTTCTAACTACAACTTGTTTGATGTATCTTTAGCACCAATTGAAGAACACACCTTTAATAAGGTAAAGAGTCAATTAAAAGTAATTGAAGCTGGATTCCATAAGAAAGCGATCATCGCTCAAGATTATGGTCCATATCAAATTGATTTGACTAATGCAATCGAATTTGGTGGAACAATCAACACAAGTGCTAACGGAATTTTAGTTGAATCAGTTAAGAATCATAAGGATTGGTATAAGAACATAAAAAGACTTATACTTGACCCATCATTAATCAAACAATTAGGAAATAACCTTTTCGAGACAGTAAAAGATACTTATTCAATGGATAAGGTTACGTCTGATAGAAGAGACCTATACCATAAACTAGTTAATAAAGCAAGACAAAAATCTACTTTACAACCAGTAAGTATTGAAATTAAAAACTAATGAATAAAGAGGAACAAATACAAGCATTATCAAAGTTATTACTTAAATTGTTATCTGAAGATTCAGAACCAACAAAACAAGAAAATGTAACTGTTGAATCAAAGGCAAAGCAAGAGCAAAACTTAAAAACCATTAACGAAACGTTAGCGGATTTTAAAACCCTTGGAGTTGATGTAGAGATTGTTAGAAAGATAATGAGACGAGTGGATGAAGTATATGGTGCTGCTAGGCATAACTATACCCAACCATTATATGAGGATTTTGATCGTTTAACTGGAAATAAACCAACTTAAAGTTGCATCATATTAAAAAATTTAGTACATTTGTTAAAATAAATAACATTTAACTAAAACCATTAATATGATAACACAAGATCAAATAGTAAAAAATACTAAAAAGTATTTCGAAACTGCTAATAAATTTGGGTTTATGACCGAGGATTTAATGAAATTCTTAGGGGAATCCTTTATTAAAGCACCAGCATCCAGTTTAACAAGTTACCACAGTGCTTTTGAGGGTGGACTTATTCTACACTTATTAAAGACTACCAAATATGCTATTGGAATCAATAACTCATTACCTGAAGAAGAAAGAGTTCCTGAAGCATCTCTTATAAAAGTATGTTTATTACATCAAATAGGTAAAGCACACTTATACAAACCTTGTTTATCTGAATGGCATAAAAAGAATCAAGGTAAAATGTATGAATTCAATGAAGACTTGGTGTCTATGAGAGTAGGTGAAAGATCAGTACATTATGCTATGTCACATGGTGTTCAACTAACAGAGCAAGAATTTTCGGCAATCATATTCTTTGATAAAGTTGATGATAGAATGTCAGATTTCCACAATTCAATGTTAGGTGAATTACTTAAAATGGGTAGTGTATTGGCAATAAAGAATGAGAAGAAAACTACTGTTTAATGAATACGGAAGAATATGATTCATTAAGTCTTGAAGATAAAATGTATCTTAGGGTTACTCATGTGGCTACCCCAGATAACCCTTATTCAATAGATGATTTTAATAAAGAATTTGGTAATAATTCTATACCTAATAATAAAAATATAAAAGATATTGTAGGTAACTATGCACCAAAATTAAAATTCGTCAATAAGTCCACCAATCCTGACCCAGAATATGCAACTGCTGGTTCATCTGGATTTGATCTAAGGGCTAACTTAGAATCACCAATGACATTACCAGCTGGTAATAAAACTATTGTACCAACTGGATTGTTTTTTGAAATACCAGATAATTTTGAGATACAAATTCGTCCAAGAAGCGGATTAGCAGCAAAAAATGGTGTAACAGTATTGAATTCACCTGGAACGATTGATGCTGACTATAGGGGTGAAATTAAAGTTATTTTAATTAATCATGGTCATGAACCTTTTCAAATAAATAATGGTGATAGAATCGCACAAGCAGTACTATCTAGTGTTATAGGTAAAAACTTCATCAAATTAATTAAGATTGATGAAATATCAACAAACACAGATCGTGGAGCAGGTGGATTTGGAAGCACTGGGTCTAAATAAAAAACATATGTTAACAGTAGTATATTGCACAAGAAAATCTAATCCTGAACACAAAGAACATCTTATAAAATCTTCTGGTCTTCACAAATACATAGAAGTAATAGAGATAATTAACGAAGGTGAGTCTTTGACCAAAGCATATAATCGTGGGTTAAAACAAGCAACCAATAATGTTGTTGTGTTTTGCCATGATGATATAACAATCGAGACTAAACAATGGGGTCATAAGTTACTAAAACACTTTGAAAAAAATCCAGAGTTTGGTATCTTAGGTGTTGCTGGTACTAAAAACATGCCATCAAGTGGACAGTGGTGGGAGAACCCTAAGAAAATGTATGGTCGTGTTGCACATACACATGAAGGTAAAACATGGTTATCCAGTTACAGTTCAGATATGGGTAATAACATTGAAGAAGTCGTTATTGTGGATGGAGTTTTCTTTGGTGTTAATAAAAGTGTAATTAAAAAAGATTTTGATGAAGCAGTAGAAGGGTTTCACTTTTATGATATAAACTTTTGTTTCGAAAATTATTTATCTGGTGTTAAATTAGGTGTTATAACCAATATACGTGTAAACCATAAATCTATTGGTATGACCAATGAAGCATGGAATGCTAATAGAATCAAATTTGCTGAAAAATTTAAAGATCAATTACCAGTTAACATAAAACGTGTTCTTAGAAAAGATGAAAAACTTAAAGTATTAATAGGTTGTTTAAATTTTAACAATTACACTGGTTCTGAACTTTATGTGTTTGAGTTGGCCAAGGGATTGGTTGAACAAGGATGTGAAGTCAGCATTTGTTCAACAATTGGTAATCCATTAGCACAAATAGCAAAACAAATGGGTATTAAACTATACCCACTACAAGAACCACCTGGATTTAAGTTAGGTGACGGTCAATGGAAATTGAAAACCGCCAATAACGAAGAAATTGTATCTAACCCTAAGACCTTATATAAGGTAGCGGATGTTAATTTTGATGTTATACATTTGAACCATAAACCAGTTACAGAACATTTAATTAGAATGTATCCAAACACTCCAATGATCTGTTCAATTCACTCAGAGGTTATATCCTTAGAAGAACCAGTAAAATCTAATGAAATAAAAAAATATATTGCCATCAGACCAGAGATCAAGGAATATATTTCCAATAAATTTGAAATCCCTACTGATCGTATTAGTGTTATTTATAATCCTATTGATAGTGATAGATTTAGGGTAATTAAAAACGAACAAAGAAGAATCAAAAAAAGAGTATTATTTGTTGGAACAATTGATTACTTGAGGAAAAATACTATTCAAGATTTAATTGAAACAACAAAAGCAGAGTGGAAAGACCTATGGATAGTAGGGATGAAAAAGGATACTTACTTAGATGAAATGATTAAAGATCAACCACACGTTACTTATTATCCAGCATCATCTAGTGTAGAGAAATTCATTCAACAATGTGATGAAACAGCAGGTATTCTTTTAGGTAGAACTACAATAGAAGGTTGGTTGTGTGGTAAAAATGGGTGGATTTATGATGTAGATAGTGCTGGAAATATACTTAATAAAAGATTTGTAGAAGTACCTGAAGATGTAGATAAATTCAAACGTGATAATGTTGTATCACAAATAATAGAAGAATATAAAAGTGTTTTAGACTAATGGGTGTAGGGAAATGGTTAAAGCGTAAAACTGCAATATTAGGGTTAGCAATGTCTAACGTAGAAAAAAATGCGTTCTCTCAAAATACTGAAGGGTTATCTCAGAATGTAGCACAAGAAAGAAGACATACTCAAGGAACTCTAATGGATGCTCTAATTCATGGTGAAGTAACTCAAGAAGTTAAAGAACTTAGATGGAGGATGTATAAAACATTTGAAGAATCTAAAAAATATGCTGTTTCTTTTGATAAAAATGGTAAACCTATACCACGAACAGATATAGGTGATATCAAAGTAGATCAATTCGATGATTATCCAGTAGAAATGGTAATCCCCAATAATGAAATTACTATAGATTTAATTAAGTCTATTGAAAACATAAACTCATCTTCAGAAGATGTTATTAAGAATGAAGATGAAGACGGTCAAGTAATTAGTGCAACACATGGTGAAATAAGTGGGATAGAATACTTCACTAAGAATAAGGGTGAAAAACCAATTTTAGTTTATAGAAAAGCACTTGCTAAATTTGAAATAGAAAAATACACAACTAAATTAATAGTAAGAACAATTAGTGAAACTGAAAAGTTATTAGAGTTTTACGTAAGTATGTATCCAGATGAGAACAACAGAACTACTAGGTTGTTTATTAGCGATGTAAAAAAAGCAATTAAAAACCCAAGAAGTTCTGATATGTTAGATATTAGTGAAGTTGGTTTTATTACTGATAATTGTATTGGTGTTTCAGATTTCATGGAGTTCCAATACAAAATCAAAACCTTTGATAAAATAGTGGAATTTAACGGTAGTTATGTAATAAAATTTAAAGCTAAAGCAAAAGTCAATGGTCTTAATATAATAGAAAAATATAGAGAGACGGAATTAGATGAAAAATACAATAACAAAGAAAAAAGGAAAAGAAAATAATATGAAAGTAGTTGTTGCGGTTACACTATATAACTGTGAAAACGTTATTGAAAAATGTTTAAGTTCTATCATAGGTCAAACATATGAAAACTTTATTTGTTACATTACCGATGACCTATCAACTGATAATTCTGCCAAAGTAGTTGAAGATTTTATAAAAAGCACTGGAGACAATAGATTTAGACTCATAAAAAACACCGAGAAAAGATACCAAGGTGGGAATTATGATTTGATCTGTAGAGATATGCCAGATGTAGACGATGAAGATATAGTTATTGAAGTTGATGGTGATGATTGGTTAGCACATGGTAAAGTATTTGAAAAGGTTGTAAATCTTTACATGTCAGCTGATGTGTGGATTGCAAACGGTAGTTTTAAATATTCTGACAATAGACCAGGATTCTCTCAACCTGTAAACGATCTTAAAACATTAAGACATGGACCATATACTGCATCTCATTTAAGAACTTGGAAAGTTTTCTTATGGAGAGCAATAAAACCAGAGGATTTAAGAGATGCCAACGGTAATTGGTGGACATCCGCATGTGACTTGATTTTCATGTATGATATGTTTGAGTTATCTGGATTAGAACACTATGCTTTTATGCCAGAAATTCACTATGTTTATAACGATCAAAACCCATTTAATGAGCATAAACAATATATGCCTAACATAAATAAAATGGTTCAATTCTCAGCGAATAAAACACCTAGAGAAAAATTAAAGAGGAAATGACTGACTTAGAATTCTTAAAAAATCTTATTATTGATAATAATAAAACAGAATATTATCGATCAACAGTAAATAAGAAACTTCTTAAGAAGTATCACATATCAGTTATTATATCATTAAGGGACAGAGTTCATTTTGTAAAACCTCTAATAGAAAGTTTTAAGAAAGCAGCAAAAAATACCGACAATAAAATTGGGTTGATGGTTGTAGAGCACTCTTCAGAACCCTTGGCTAGGAAAGAATGTAAAGCATTAGATATTGATTATTTTTGGGTTAAAGCAAACAAAGATGAACCATTTAATAAATGTATATGTCATAATATAGGTGGGATAATGAATAAACAAAGTGAGTATTTGTTATTCCATGATTTAGATTGCTTAGTATATGATGATTTTTTTACTAACATAAGTGAAAATATGGTTAATAAAAACGCTAAAGCGTTACAATGTTTTAGAGGAAGACGTGTTCTATGTTTAAATGAAGAGTTGACAAATAAAGTTATCTCCAATGAGATAGATTTTAGGACAATAGAATTAAATAACAACCCTGATATTACCGAGACCAATTATGGAGCACCTGGAGGGTCGATATTAGTTAAGACAGATACTTTTTTCAGTGTTGGTGGGTTTGACCCAGAAATTTTTTCTGGTTATTCTCCAGAAGATAAGTTTTTCTGGTTAAAAGTTAATGCTGTTGATAAGATACATTCCTCAGATAACCCTATCATTGAAGTTCTGCATATGAATCATAAGAAAATGTATAACGATGATTATGAATTAGGGGAAATGGGTGTTATATGTGATAAATTTGATGGATTGAGTATGGTTGAAAAAGAAGAGTTCTTCCAACTTAAAAAACCCTTAATTACAAATATTAAATAAATATGGTTACTACGTTTTTACAAGGTGGGTTAGGTAATTTTTTGTTTCAGATATCTGCTGCGGTTAGTTTGGCAAATAAAAACAATGATATAACAGTATTTTCTGAAGATAATATATATGTTGTGCATAATCAAATTAACACATATAAAAACAATATATTGAGAAATATAAGTTTTACTAACGGCATGATTCCAACGACAAATGTGTATAACGAACCTAGGTTTCAATATAATGAAATACCATACAAGAAAGATTTAAAATTAATTGGGTATTTTCAATCAGAAAAATATTTTACAAACAGAGATAAAATGTTGGAATTGTTTGGTCCAACACCTGAAATAAAAGAATACATTAATAATAAATATGGTTCGTTTATAGATGGAAGTACTTGTTCAATACATGTTAGAAGAGGTGATTACTTAAAACATCCCACCCATCATCCAACTTGTTCATTAGAGTATTATAAAAAAGCAATGAATGTTATGCCAATAGGTACGAGATATCTTGTGTTTTCTGACGATATTGACTGGTGCAAAGAGAATTTTAAGGGACATCATATGACATTCATTGAGAATGAAAAAGATTACATTGATTTGTACATAATGAGTATGTGTAAACACAACATAACGGCTAATTCTAGTTTTTCTTGGTGGGGTGCTTGGTTAAACCCAAACAGACGTAAAATAGTTATATCCCCATTAAATTGGTTTGGACCAGATAAAATTGGTTTTACCACAGAAGACTTAATACCTAAGACATGGAATCAAATATAAAAGTATCTATAGCAATACCATGTTATGAAATGCATGGTAAGGGTGACATCTTTTTGAGAAATAGTTTAGAGATAATTTCTAAACAAACATATAAAAACATAGAAGTTGTTATATCCGATCATAGTCAAACCGATATAATCAAAAATGAGGTTAAACTATGGTCAGATAAGTTAAACATAAAACACATAAAAAGCAATTATAAAAGGGGTTCGTCTTCTGCCAATATTAATACAGCAATAAATAATTGTACTGGTGATCTTATAAAGATCATCTTTCAAGACGACTTTCTATTTCACGAGAACAGCATAGAACTAACAGTAAATGCTTTTGATATGAATAAAAGTTGGTTAGTTAGTACCTGTACACATACCAACGATGGAGTCAATTTTTTCAATGTACACACACCAAGATGGAACGATCTTATTCATAGAGGAATTAATACCATTAGTTCCCCAAGTGTTATAACCATCAAGAAAGATGTTGATTTGAGGTTTGATGAAGAGTTTATTTGGTTAATGGATGTTGAATTATATAAACGTTTATATATAAAATACGGACCACCAATAATATTAAATGAGGTCACTGTTGTTAATAGATTATGGGAAAAACAGTTAACCAATACAATAACGCAAGAAAGAAAAAATCAAGAAGTTAATAGATTAATAAAACAGTATGAAACAAATTAGATCATTCGGCACATTGTTGCCAACATATTCATTAAGTGAACAAGTAAGCGTTTCTACAGATACTGTACAATATGACCCATCATGTAAATATAAAGTTTATGTACAGTTAGAACCACCCGAAGTTTTAGGTTCAAATGTTCAAAACATTATAGCACATCAAAACAATTTTGATTTAATACTGGCATGGCATAAAGATATTTTAAATAACTGCTCTAAATCTAAACGTTTCATTTTTGGTTCATGTTGGATTGACATTAAAAATTTTATATCTGAAAAACAGAATGAAGTATCATTTTTAATGAGTAATAAAGGTTTTGCACCTGGACATATGTTTAGACATCAGGTCTATAAAAAATTAAATGGGGTAGAAAAGATCAACGGTTTTAAAATAAGAAGTATAATGACCCCACCCAGAATAGAGACTAAAGACATCGTGTTCAAACATGCTAAATTCTCTATTATAATCGAAAATGCTGTTCACGAGAACTGGATAACAGAAAAATTCATTGATTGTGTGGCAACCAAAACAATACCAATATATTATGGTGCACCTAATATAGGGGATTTCTTCAATGAGAAAGGTATATTAAAATTTAATACTATCGAAGAACTCAATAATATCTTAAATACAATTACTCCACAAACATATGATGAACTTAGCGAAGTTATTGAGGAAAACTACAATAAATCCTTTCAATATTTTGACTTTCACGAAAGAGTTCAAGAAGAAATAAATATCTTTATTAAAAGTCATAGTTAAACTTTACTATAATTAAAAAATTGCATATATTTGGTTAAATTAATCAAATATGAAAGCAATTGTTATTGGTGGTGCTGGATTCATCGGAAGTAATCTAGTAGATGAACTTTTAAATCTTAATTATGATGTAACCGTCATAGATAATTTATCCACTGGTAAACTAGAAAATGTAAATAAAAAGGCGAAGTTTGTAAACATTGATATCAGTGATGACAATCAATTAGACAACCTAATTTCTGCCATGGATGGTGGAACATACGTTTTTCACTTGGCAGCATTAGCCAGAGTCCAACCATCTATTAAAAACCCCGTACTTTTCAATAAAAACAACGTTAATGGAACGTTAAACGTATTATTGGCAGCACACAGAGCTGGGGTTAAAAGAGTCGTTTATAGCGCATCTTCTTCAGCATATGGTAATAGGGTAGACATGCCATTAACCGAAGATATGTCTACTAATCCATTATCCCCATACGGTCTTCAAAAACTCATAGGTGAACAATACGCTAAAATGTTTTCGCTTGTTTATGGGTTAGAAACAGTTTCTTTAAGGTATTTTAACGTTTATGGTGAAAGACAATCGTTAGACGGTCAATATTGCCTTGTAATGGGTATATTCGCTAGGAAGAGATTAAATGGTGAAAAACTGCCTATAACTAATGATGGTAACCAGAAAAGAGACTTCACATATGTTAAGGATGTTGTAAATGCTAATATACTTGCTGCCACATCAGATAAAGTAGGTAAAGGTGAATCGATCAATATTGGTAACGGAAACAATACATCCATCAATGAATTAGCAAAGATGTTTGGTGGTGACGTTGAATACATTGGGACTGTGTTAGAACCCAATGAAACATTAGCTGGTATCACAAAAGCGAAAGAACTACTTGGGTGGGAACCTAAAGGAAACTTGAAACTATGGGTTGAGAATTATAAAAAAGAGTTAGGAATATGAAAATAGCTATATTAACATCCATATTAGGAATACAAGATAGTTTGGTTGACCCAGCAAATGTGTATGATGGTGTTGATTATATTGCTTTCGTTGATAGGAAACATGATTGTAAAATATGGCAACAACGTGAAGCAGTTAATTTTACTATGCACAAAGAATTTGCTGGTAGAAGAAACGCTAAAATTTATAAAGTGTTGCCTCATTTAATGCTACCCGATTATGATTATTATTTTTGGGTTGATGCAACACACGAAGTAATTCAACACCCATTAGAAATTATTAAAAACTATTTGGGTGAAGGGGAAATTGGTTTATTTAATCACACCCATAGGAACTGCGTTTATAAAGAAGCATCTGAAGTTACAAAAATTAATTATGATGTAAAAGAATTAGTAGATAGTCAAGTGGCGTACTATAAACAAATAGGTTATCCTGAAAATAATGGGTTATATGAACTACCAGTTAGTATAAGGAAGAACACCCCTTCAACTCAATTGATAAACTTGAGATGGTGGGAACACATATGTAAATTTAGTTCAAGAGATCAAATTAGTTTACCAGTTGTTTTATGGAGTCTTGGTATTAAACCTACCATTCTCCCAGGTTTTGCTAACAATGGATTGAATCAGAACCCAATAATGCCACAAAAAAGATGGAAAGGACATAGATGAAAATAAAAAAAGTAGATATTATTATTACAACATATAACCGTAAGGACAGGTTAGAAAAAACTCTATCAATTTTATCTAACCAAAGTTGTATGGATTTTAATTTGATTATTAATGATGATGGTGGTAAGGAAACAATCGACCCCTCAAAGTATTCAATAATAACTAAATATATTTGGAATGAAGACACAGCATATCATAGAGTAGGTAGATTTAATGAATCTGCTAAAATGTGTGTATCACCTTATATAATAATGTTAGATGATGATTGTATTCCAGATAGTACTGAATTCGTTCAATCTTATATAAACATGTTAGACACTGTTAATGTGTGTAGAGGACAATTACAATTTCCAGATGGTGGTAGAGCAACAGGGTGGTTCAGCACCGCTAATTTAGGTATACAAAAAAAAGTAATTGATGAAATAGGTTTATTTGATGAAGGTTTTGATGGACATTATGGACATGAAGATAGGGATTTAGGAATTAGGGTTGAAAAGGGTGGTTATTCAGTCGCATGGGGGCCAGAAACAACAAAAGTTAACCATGGAGTTGAATTATACGCTAATGGTGATAGATCAGCAGCAATAACAGGACATAACACAGAATATTTTATAAAAAAATGGGGGTTTCACCCAAAACATGGATAAAGGAGTTATAGTATATAGCACAAGTGGTTTAGGTAATAGACTACGTAGTCTTGCTTCAGCAGCAGTTATCGCTGAAGAAACAGGTAGACGTTTAAGAGTATATTGGGATAACATTATACCAAATGGTTGTTTAGCAAAATTAGAAGACTTGTTTGAAAACAAATTCGAGGAAATATCCCTTGATGAAATGACACAATTAGAAGATTGTAAAATGTGTTGTGACGCTTATGATGCTGACAGGGAAAACTGGCATTTTAAAAACCCTACACTTAGTATTTTGATTAACAAGTATGGTGCACAAGGAAAAGATAGTTACAATTCTGAAGATAACCAAAAAAATATTGTCATCTTCAACAATAACTTTTTAAGTGGTGTAAATAGAGAAAAATCTAATAAATGGATTGCTGGACTGATACCCAAAAAAGAAATTAATGATAAGATAAATGCTATTGCTGATAATTTAGGTTTATCTAAGGATGTAATAGGTATTCACGCCAGAGGAAGTGATTTTGGAACAACCGTTGAATATTATTTACCCCTTATTTCTGAGTTATTATCTAAAGATGCTAATAAGAAATTCTTTGTTTCAACTGAAGATAAATCATTTGAAAATAGAATTATTAGTGAATTCCCAAATAATATTATTTTCAGAACAAAAGAAAATTACATAACTAAAGAAAACAATAATTTAGCATGGAACAATTATAATAGTTTCGCTATAACAAAAAATCATGCACAAGAAGCCATTGAGGACATGTTTTTATTATCAAAAACAGATATTCAAATATATCATCCAAATAGCACTTTTTGCGAGATAGCAAAAATAATTTCAGAAAATAAAATAAATTAACATGGAAGAAATAAAAACAAAAACTTATAGTAGTTATGATGAGTACATAGCACATCAAAAATCTAAAGCAAATCATGGCACTGAGTTACATAAGAGACTATTAAACGAATTGTGGGCACCAGATTGTGAAGGGTTCAGAAAGAATTTTGAAAAACATAATGATATATTAACCAAAGAATGTAAAAATGCTTTATGTCTTGGTGCTAGAACTGGACAAGAAGTATTTGTGCTTAAAGAATTAGGGTTGGATGCTATAGGTGTTGATTTGGTTGATAACCCACCGTTAGTTTTCTCAGGTGATGTTCATGATTTAAAATTTGTTGATTCGTCTTATGACTTCATTTTCAGTAACATATTCGATCACGTATTATATCCAGAAAAATTCATAAAAGAAATAGAAAGAGTGATTAAACCAAATGGGTATGTTTTATTGCATTTATCTATTAACGATACAGAAGATGTGCATTCAGCTAATGTTTTACATAGTTCTGAGGCAGTTGTAAAGTTGTTCACAAAAGAAATAGAAATATTAATTAATAAACCATTAGGTCAAAAAGACTGGCCAGCATATTGGGAGTTTTTAGTAAAAGTTAAATAATGAGACACATACCAGAAAATTTAAGAGAAGGATATAGTATGAGTGGAAAAGTTGACTTAATAGATTTTTATTTTCCAACTGGTCCAGATAGAACATATCTAAATTATTCAGAAGCGTTTGTTAACACTTTTGTGGAAAAAGCAAAGAATAAAGAAACAATGCATTATCCAGAAACAGACGCATGGTTGTATGAAACATTAAATAAATACCCAGTAAATGGTAAAAACGTGTTAATAATAGGTTCTGAAGAACCATGCTATGAAGGTGTGGCAATTCAATATGGTGCTGAAAAGGTTACTATGGTAGAATACCAAAGAGTGACAACAGATCACCCAAAAATGATTACCATGACAGTTGATGAATTATCTAAACGTAACGATCAATATGATGTTGCTATTTCTATCTCTTCAGTTGAACATTCTGGTTTAGGTAGATATGGTGACCCGTTAGACCCAGATGGTGATTTAAAAGCAATGAAAGACCTATACAATAACATTAAACCAAACGGCATATGTTTCTTATCAGTACCTATGGGTGTAGACCAAGTTTTATGGAATGCACATAGGGTTTATGGCAGACATAGATTTCCATTATTAATAGAAGGTTTCAAAATAATAGATCAGTTCGGATTGATTGATTCAGATTTTGATGTTAACGAATGGGATAAAAGACTTAGTGGTAAAATGCCACATAGAGATGGGGTAAGTGGTGGAGCCCATCAACCAATAATAGTTTTACAAAAAATATAAAATGGAACACATTTATTCAAAAGTAGACCCAACTAAATTAATACATATTATTGTTAGGGTATCAGATTTTAAACCAGGTAGACAAGACGTTGTACCACCTGAGCATTTCTTACAATGCTCTATTTTAAACATGGAAGAAGGCAAAACTTTTAGACCACATAAACATATTTGGAAAGAAAGAACAAGAAAAGTAATAGCTCAGGAAAGTTGGGTTGTTATAAAAGGTGAAGTAAATTGTATTTTTTATGATATAGACGATACAATAATCGCAACACCAACATTACAAGTAGGTGACGCTAGTTTTACATTAGAAGGCGGTCACACATATAAGAACCTCAAAGAAGGGTCACTAGTTTATGAATTTAAAACTGGTCCTTATGAGGGTCAAAAATTAGATAAAACATTTTTAGATGGAAACAATTAAATTACATTTAGGTTGCGGTAAAAGAGATTTCGGTTCAGACTGGATTCATATAGATGGTGGTGATTTTCCACATTTAAAGTATCACAATGTCACTCAATTACCTTTTAAAGATAATACGGTAGATGTTATATATGCATCACATTTAATAGCATATTTTGATAGAGAAGAGATCAAGACCGTGCTAACTGAATGGAAAAGAGCATTGAAATCTGGGGGTGTTTTAAGATTAGCAACACCAGATTTTGAAGAAATGATTAGGTTGTATGGAATAGGTAAAGTTAAACTAAATGATTTGCTTGGACCATTGTATGGTAAATGGTCAATGTCTGACAAAGCAATTTATCATAAAACAGTTTATGATTTCGATAGTTTATTGGAAGTATTAAAAGACATTGGTTTTGGGGACATAAAATGGTATAGATGGGAAGATACAGAACATTCTCATTTTGATGACCATTCTCAGGCTTATATGGCACCTAAAGGAGACAAAGAAAATGGAACATTGATTAGTCTTAACATGGAAGCAATAAAAAAATAATTAAAATGAAAAAAATAAATTTTGAAGTAGTTGGTGATTTCGAAAAAAGATTGGCAGAATTCTTCGGTGCTCCTTACGCTGTTGCTTTTGATAGTTGTACCCACGGAATAGAAACCTGTTTAAGATACACCAATGCTAAATCTATTGAATGTCCTAAACAAACATATTTATCAATCCCATTTTTAGCAACAAAATTAGGTATTAAATTAAAATGGAAAGATGAGAATTGGGTGGATTACTATTACATCACTGAAAACATCATTGATGCAGCAGTGCTTTGGAAAAAAAATAGTTACATACCAAATACATTCATGGGAATAAGTTTTCAATATCAAAAACACTTGACTTTAGGTAGAGGAGGAGTAATATTGACTGACAATAAAGAAGCAGCAATTCAATTAAAAAAAATGTCATATGATGGTCGTTTACCTAATGTTCCATGGAGAGATCAAGATATTGATACAGTTGGGTATCACTATTATATGACACCAGAAACAGCGCAATTAGGTTTAGACACAATTGATGAAAAAATAAACACAACACCTAGACAATGGGTAGTATCCGATTGGCCAGATTTAACAAAAATGAAAATATTTAAAACGAATGAGTAAAAAAGCATTTATAACAGGAATTAACGGTCAAGACGGAAGTTATTTGGCAGAATACTTGGTAGACTTAGGTTACGAAGTACATGGTATAATGAGAAGAAATTCTACATCAGAAAATCAAGACGCTAGAATTGCACATCTTGACGGGAAAATCCATACTTATTATGGTGATCTATTAGATCAAAGTTCTATGGAAAGAATATTAAGGAATGTTATGCCAGATGAAATCTATAACATTGGAGCACAAAGTCATGTTAGAATTAGTTTTGACGTACCACAATTCACAGTTGCCACAAATGCGTTGGGGGTTGTTAATATACTCGAAGCATATAGACAAATTTGTCCTAATGCTAAGTTCTATCAAGCTAGTTCATCAGAAATGTTTGGGGATAGTGTTGATGAAGACAAATTCCAAAGAGAATCCACTCCAATGACACCTGTTAGTCCATATGGTTGTTCTAAATTGTTTGGATATAGTCTTGTTAGAAACTACAGAAAAGCATATAAACTACATGCATGTAATGGTATATTATTTAATCACGAATCCCCAAGACGTGGTAGCAATTTCGTAACAACTAAAGTTATTAAAACTGCTGTTGAAATTAAATTAGGACTTAAGGATAAATTAGAAATGGGTAATTTGGATTCATTTAGAGACTGGGGTCATTCAAAGGATTACGTTAGAGCGATGCATATGATTATCAATCATGATACACCAGAAGATTTTGTAGTTTCTACAATGGAAACACATTCTGTTAGAGAATTATGTGATATCGTATTTAAACACTTAGGAATGGATTACAAAGATTATGTGGTTCAAAACCCTAAATTTCTTAGACCAGAAGAATTACCTTACTTAAGAGGGGATTCAACTAAAATAAGAACAACACTTGGATGGAAACCAGAATATTCCTTTGAGATGTTAATTCAAGAAATGGTTGATTATTGGATGGAAAAACTATCAAAAAATGCTATTTAAAGAAAACGAAATATTAATTACAGGTATAAATGGTTTAGTAGGAACTCAAATAAAAAAGTTGTATCCAAACGCTATCCATATTCAACACAAGGATTTTGACCTAACCAATGAAGACCATGTAATACATATGTATGCAAGGTATAAACCTAAATTGGTTATTCACTTAGCAGCAAAAGTAGGTGGTTTATTGGATAATATTGATAAACCAGCAACATATTTTGAAGAAAACATTATTATGAATACGTTGATGGTAAAATATGCCAGATTAAATAATGTAGAACGTTTTATAGGTGTTTTAAGTAGTTGTATTTTTCCAGACGTTATGGATAGATATCCATTAATAGAAACCGATCTTCACGCTGGTCCACCACCAGAAACTAATTTCTCATACAGTTATGCCAAAAGAGCATTCGCAGTTCAAATAGAGTCTTATAATAAACAATACGGTACTAAGTATAACTATGTTATCCCGTGTAATTTATATGGACAAAACGATAAAACTGATGTTATTAAAAGCCACTTTGTAACTGCCCTATTAGTTAAAATAAAAGAAGCAGTAAAAAACAATGACAACCATATTACATTATTTGGTGATGGAACACCTTTAAGGCAATTCATGCATTCAAGAGATTTAGCAAACATAATAAAAATAATGGTTGATAATAATATTTATGATAATTTAAATGTTGCAACTGATGAAAATCTATCTATCGATGAAATGGCAAGAATTACATTGAAAGCGACAAACAATGAACATTTAGAAATAAGATACGATAACACCAAACCCAACGGTCAGCACAGAAAAGATATTAGCACTGAAAGGTTAAATAACATAATCCCTAATTATAAATTTACCAAGTTATATGATGGGGTTAAAGAAGTTTATAATACGATGTAACATGATTAGTTTAGTTAGTGACACAATTAACAGAGAAGACATAAATGCATTAATAGAGTGGTTATCACAAGAACCGATGCCTCGTTTAACCAAGGGTCCATTAACATGGGAATTAGAAGAAAAATGGGCAAAGAAAATTGGTACAAAATATTCAGTGTTTGTAAATTCTGGTTCATCAGCATTGTTATTGATGTTAGCAGCATTAAATGAAGGAGAATATTTAAAGAATAAAAAAATTGTAGCACCAGCATTAAGTTGGGTTACAGACGTAAGTTCACCTATGTTATTAGGATTAGAACCTATTTTATGTGATTGTAATCTTGAAGACTTATCATGCGATTTAACCAAACTTAGACAAATATTTGAAGAACATAAACCAGCAGCGTTCATATCTGTAGCACCATTAGGGTTTGTACCTAAAATGAAAGAACTACTTGAACTATGTGAAGAATATGGCGTTATCTTATTAGAAGATATTTGCGAATCAATGGGTTCAAAATACAATGAAAATTATTTGGGGTCATTTGGTTTTGCGTCAGTATTTTCCATGTATTTCGGACATCACTTAAGTACAATAGAAGGTGGGTTTATTAATACAGATGATGAAGAGTTTTATCATACACTACTTATGATGCGTAGTCATGGATGGGATAGAGACCTTCCAGAATGGAAACAAAAAGAATTACGTCAAAAATACAATTGCGAAAATTTATTCAATATGTCGTATGACTTTTATTTACCTGGATTGAATGTTCGTTCTACCGATTTACAAGCATTTATAGGTATTAGAGCAATAGATAAATTAGATGATTATTCAATCAAGAGGAATCTTAATTTTAATAGTTATATGAAAAACATTAAGACCAATGAATTAAATCTTAGAGTCGATTCAAAAAATTTTATTTCTAATTTTGCTTTTCCAGTTATCCACAAAAAACGTACTGAAATTGTTAAAGAATTAGAGGCAAATAAGATAGAAGTAAGACCACTTATTGCTGGTAATATGGCAAATAAACCTTTCTGGTATGAAAAATACGGGAAGACTAACTCATTGGAAAACTGTGACTTAATAGACAAATATGGGTTTTACCTCCCAAACCATCAAAATTTAAGTATTGATAATGTTCTTAAAATAAGTGAAATTATAAATAAATATTAGACTTTTCTACATATTTACTTATAAAGAGCCTATGTCTAGAAAATCGAATCAGAAGAATAACATAGAAAATAGTTCAGAATTCACTCACCACAGAACTGCACTGACCAAAGAAAATATCCTAGAGCAGACCAACATTAACATTAAATGTAAAAACGAAAACCAAAAGAAACTTATCAACTTAATTAAAGAAAAGGAAGTTGTTATTTGTTCTGGTCCAGCTGGGTGTGGAAAAACGTATTTATCTTGTGCTGAAGCGATCAAGTTATTGAAAATGAATATCGGTTATGAAAAGATCGTTTTGATAAAATCAGTAATCACACTTAAAACAGAAGACATAGGGTATATAAAGGGTTCTATTGATGAAAAAATGGAACCAGTTATTTATTCATTCATTAACAATTTCGAGAAACTCATTGGTAAAGAAAAGACCCAAAAACTAAAAGAATTTGGAATGATCGAAATCCTACCAATTGGATACCTTAGAGGGATTAACATAGATAATGCTTTGGTAATTATAGATGAAGTACAAAACATTAATATTGATAATATCAGAACAATATTAACCAGAATAGGTACTAATAGTAAAATGATATTACTTGGAGATTCAAACCAAATAGACTCCAAGAATAAAAAAGATACAGCGTTAAAATTCCTTTTAGATAAATTCCAAGAAGTTGACGAAATTGGCACATTGGAGTTAGGTCTTGAGGATGTAGTTAGAAACCCACTTATTAAGAAAATAGAAACTATTTTTATAGAATATAATAGGGTTAAAGAACTAATAAAATTACCAGTATCACAACCTATTATTATCCCTAAAATAAGGATTATAACCAAACTCATCAATTGGTTCAAATCAATAGGTAGACCCACCAATTAATCTACATCAACTATTTATTTTTATAACATTATTACTATAATAGTAATATGGAAGAAAATAAAATATGGCAAAAGTCCAAATTTGATGATAATTTTAACGAAATCTACTTTGAGGATTCATCAGGTCATATTATGACTGCTAAATATGATGAAAATAGTAATATATTATATAAACAAGAGATAGAGGGTGATTTAATTACAACATATATTTACACATATACTGAAATATATGTTATTGTTGATTTACAAACTAACAATGGTCTTAAATATAGAAGTGTTTCTCCAATAAGACCATTTGGTAAACACATAGTTGATATAAACAAAAACATAAAAACATATTACACTAAAGAAAAGTTAGATATACATAAACTAAATGACCCAACATACATTGATTCACGCAATCAACCCCCTCCAGAAATAGTGTCAAATTCTAAGTTTTTAAACATCAATAATTTTATTCAAAAAAATTTTTAATTTACTGTTTACATTCACCAAGTATTTAATAGATTTGGTTAAAATAGAACTAACTATGGCTAAAATAGGGATAACATTAAACGAAGTACTAAGAGACTTTATTGGTCAATTTGCTTATACATATAAAAAATATATAGGCGAAATCAACATAAAAGAAGCAGATGTTAAAAGTTTTGATTTACTTGAGTATTTCAAGTTTGATACAGTAAACGATTTAAACAAATTCTTATACTTAGAAGCACCCTTAGAGGTTTTCGGACATGCCGATCAACTACATGATGGTATCATGAATCAATTTAACCATTTTTATATGGATATTAAAGACTTAACAGACCATCAGATAGAGATTGTCAGTAGAGAAGTAGATAAAAGCATTCCATCAACCTTTTTCTTTTTATCAAAACTTGGATGCAAAGCAGAAAACATTCGTTTTGTAACAAAACCAGAAGATAAATGGGATGGTATAGATGTGTTAATAACTGCTAATCCAATAGCCTTAAATAGTAAACCACCAGGTAAAATTAGTGTTAAGGTAAAAGCAAGTTATAACCAAGACGTTAAAGCAGATTTTGAAATAGACTCATTAATGGATTTTATAAAAGATGAAACGCTTAGAGATAGAATTCTGAATACAAAAATAACAACATACGAAGAAATTAATTAACATGATAGAATTCGGTGATGACATATATTATATTGATATAAAAGCATTAGATGCTGCTATAACACCAGATAAAAATTGGGATAAAGAGAAAATTACTGAAGTAGAGAAAAAAACTCATTTAGATTCAAAGGGCGAAATTCTATCAGTAGAAGTTATAGAAAGAATATATAACAAAGGAAAAGAAATTGATGGTGCAAAATACGAAACCATTAGAATGTGTCTTGAAATCTTAATCGATTATGATGAAGAAACAGACGACACATTAGGTGTTGATAGAGTATTAGAAAAAACACCACTATCATATAAATTAGCATTTAATACCCTAGTTAAAGAGGGAATATTAAAAATAAAACCACAATCATAACAATAACAAACATCAAAAAAAATGGAAGAACAAAAAAAACAAACAGTTGAAGAACAAATAGCACAAGTTAAAAGTGTTATAGATAAATTAGAAACCAAAGATTTTGGTTTGTATTTTTTCACATTGGATACAAAAGGTAATCCAACTGCTGGTATTGCTAATATATATGAACACGTTAAAATGCTTAACGAAATCGGATATAAAGCATATATCTTGCATGAAAAGAATGACTATAAATTAAAACCAGACGAAAACGGTTCAGGTATTTCTGAATGGTTAGGTGAAGAGTACGCTGCTTTACCACACGTATCATTAGAAGGTTCACAACTAAATATTAGTCCAGCTGACTTTATAATCATACCAGAAATATTTTCTAATATTATGGACCAAGTTAAAGCGTTCCCTTGTAAAAAAATTGTATTCTCACAAAGTTATGATTACTTGTTAGAACTTCTTCCAATAGGAAAAAGATGGAACACTGATTATGGATTCCATGATGTAATTACAACATCTGAAAAACAAGCACAATATGTTAGAAATCTATTCCCATCAATTCAAACACACGTAGTACCAGTATCAATCCCATCATATTTTAAAGATAGTGATAAACCAAAAATTCCAGTTGTAACAATACACACTAGAAATAATGGTGATGCTGCTAAAATCGCTAAATCATTCTATCTACAATATCCAGTTTATAAATGGATTACATTCAAAGAATTAAGGGGTTTCACAAGACAACAATTCGCAGGTGAATTGGCAAAATCTTGTTTGGCAGTTTGGATTGATGATACTGCTGGATTTGGAACATTCCCATTGGAAGCAATCGAATGTAACACTCCAGTGATCGGAAAGATGCCAAATCTTATCCCAGAATGGATGGAAACAAAAGATGAAGCAGGTAATACAGTTATTAAAAATAATGGTGTTTGGACTAACACAACAATCAATATACCAGAATTGATCGCTACATTCATTAAAGTGTATTTAGAAGATTCAGTTCCTGCTGATTTAACTAACGGTATTAAAGAAAGTCAAGGTAAGTATACACCTGAAAGACAAAAAACAGAACTTACTAGTGTATATAATAAATTGGTTGAAACAAGAGTCAATGAGTTTAAAAAAATAATCGCTAATGCATTAGAAACTAAAGCATCTGCTAACGCATAATAATTAAAACAATGTACGAAAAAACAAATATTTCAGTAATACTTCCAGTTCATGAATTGAACGAAGTTACAAAACCACTTTTTGCTAATGCAATACAAAGTGTAAAAGAACAAACAGTTAAACCTGATGAAATAGTTATAGTGATACCTAAAAATAGTGAAGTAATGGAATACATGAAAACTTTTGATTTTGGTGGAACAGTTACTACAATTAAAATTATCGAAAACGAAGGTAGCACAGACTTTGCAACACAAGTAAACTTAGGTATTTCTAAGTGTGAATCTGAATGGTTCTCTATCTTAGAATTAGATGACGAATATGCTAAAATCTGGTTCTCAAACGTAGTAAAATATAGAGCAGCACACCCAGATGTAGAGTTGTTTATGCCAATAGTTGTGGACGTTGATTCAAACGGTCAATTTATCGGATTCACCAATGAAGCAGTTTGGGCAAACAGTTTCTCTGATGAATTGGGTATCCTAGATAACAACGCATTATTAAATTATCAAAACTTTAATATCGATGGTATCGTGATGAAAAAATCAGCATTTGAAACTTTCGGAGGGTTCAAGTCAAATATTAAATTGACATTTATTTATGAATTCTTGTTAAGAATGACCTTCAAGAATGTTAAAACAATGGTTATCCCAAGATTTGGATACAAACACATCAATCAAAGAGAAGGTTCTTTATTTTCTGAATATAGAAAAACAATTGACCCGTTAGAAGCAAGATGGTGGTTAGCGCAAGCGAAAAAAGAATATTACTTTAAAGGTGATAGAATAATGACTTACGAGAAACCAAATGCTTAATGACTACAAAGAAGAAGGTCAAAAAAGAAGATGATTTGAACCTTAGTCCAGATGAAACAAAAGCAACAAACAAAAGAGGACGAAAGAGAAAAAATGATCTATACTTTGGACCAGAGGAAGAAGAGGCGATAGTTAAGTATTTAGAATGTACAGATGATGCCGAAAGAAATATAATATACAATGACAAGATCAAATTCGCATTGGAAAAGATGGTTGAATTGGTCATTAAAAAGTATAAACTCTATAGAAAAGGGTTTACACTTAAAGAGCAATGTGTAGATACTATATCTTTCCTCATCACCAAGGCTGCTAAATTCGAAAAGGGTAGGAATAAAAAGGCGTATTCCTATTACGGCACGATATGCAAACACTATAACCTAGGTCTCCTTATTAAAGATGAGAAGCACATGAAGCAGACTTCCCCGTATGAGGATATGTCTGAGTCTATCGAGAATAGAGAAGAATTAACCTACGTTATAGATAGCGATAATTTTTCTATGGAGGATTTCATCAAAAAGATATCTAATGGTATTAGAGAAGAAATGAATGATGAAAAACACCCACCAAAAAAGAAGTTAACCGAAAATGAAAAAAAAGTGGGGGAAGCCCTTATTGAAATCTTTGAAAATTGGGAAACCGCCTTTAATACAATGAGTGGTGGTTCTAAATATAATAAGAACCAAATATTGGAAACAATGCGAAATTATACCAATTTATCCACCAAAGACATAAGATTAGCTATGAAACGCTATAAAGACCTTTATGAAATACTAAAACATAATGGTTTATAAGATTTAACCACAATAAAACCACTTTTATAGGTATTTATAGTAAAAGCAATCATGGGCACAAAGAAAAGGTTAATTGAAAGAGCAAATAAAAGGTTATTGAATGAAGGCATTCAACCACCAGTTAGTTTCAATGAACACGAAGTATTTGGGTTATTATGTGAATTGATTGACTATGATTTATCTGGTGAAAAAGAAATGCCAGATAAGTTAGTCAAAGTGTTCCAATCTGCCTTAAAGAAAAAGGGTAGAAACCTTAACCCACCAAATGTACCAGATGGTGCTATGATGTAAATAACATTAAGTTAAAAATTACTAAAATGCCTAGAAAGAAAAAACAAGACGTTAAAATAAATGACAACGAATCATTAGCTGGGTTAATGCAAGAAACCTATAATGACGCTTGTCTACAAATTACTGATGCACAAAAGAGTATCAATGAATTGTCAACTGCTGTACCTACTAATTCTGCTAATCCAACAACTGATGTTGATGATTTAACTAAGGTTTACAAAGAGAAAGGTAACCTTTTAAAAATTAAAGATTCTGCAATAAAGATAAAGTTGGAAATTGCTAAACTTCAAACCGAGATCATTAAGAATAATGGTGATGCGGATGCAGCTGTGTCTCAAAGAAGTGAAGGAGCAGCATCTCTTAAGGATTTTAATTCCATTAGAGAGATGTTAAAAAAGGATAAGGACTTACAAAAAGATGAGGAATAACCATGGCACTAATAGACCAAAAGACAAAAATTTTTGGCAATATTGCTGCATTAACAACTTTAACACAAGGGTTTCCTAAGTTAAGTACTAGTTCATCATTAGCGTCAATCAACAATAAGGGTAATTCAATAATGTTCCTAACCGATCTTCTAAAAGCATTGGTTGGGTTTGAAGTATTGGTTAGCACAGTAGTTGATACATTGACCTATGGATTAAGGGACATCGAAACAGAAATCAAAACAGCACTTAAACAATCTCTCAAATCTATTGTTAGTTGTGGTGTTGACCCAAGCATACCAGCATATATGAAATCTACTGGTACTGGGATTGTTTTAGAAGTTAATAAAATAGACTTTACAGATTTATTCTTGATTAGTCCAAACACTCAAATAGGTAACAACCTATATAATGATGTTACACCATCCCCATTAAATAGCACTGATTTAAACACCTTTTTATTCGGTGCAATACAAACTGATAACGTAACACAATCTTGGGGTAGCACAAGTCCTATTGGACAAAACATTTTGAACTTTAAATTTAAATCATTAGGTAGTGGTAGTGTACCAAACAATACCTTTACCATCAACACCAATGTTGCATACAACAATAAAACACTTACAGATTTAAACAATGATTTTGTTGATAGTTTAACCCTATTCGACACCCAAAATATTATAAGCAGAATTCTTGATATCATATATGGTTCTATTTCCTTCAATAAAACTAAAAAACAATTAGAGAACGAAGGAAAAATCAACACTATTATAGATTCAATTCTTAATAGCGATTCAGATGATGTTATTGATGATGGATGGTTTGTATTCACCAACCCTGAAATTGTTAAAATACAAGAAGACGCTGACAATAGAAAGAACGGTATATTAAAATTACAATGTTGCAATCAAGTAGCGGCTAGTGTTCCAATTAATTTTTTAACACAAATGAATACTGCTATAACTGGAGCAACAAACCCAATAGAAGAAAAAGCAGCGATTACAACTAACTTAAACATTATAGCAAATCAAAATACTGTCAACTCAACCAATCCAAGTGACAACATTACCATTAAACTTAATTTCATTCAAGAAATTATTAACAACATTACAAAAGCAATCGTTAATATTGTTTTGTCACCTAAAGTTGTTGCCATATTTGCCCTTAACTATAAAATAGTATATGGACAAAATGCTGTATATACTGGTGGTGTAGATTTTCTTAAACAAAATAGAACACTCATAATAGATATTATGAAGAGAATAAGTTTCATGATAATAAAAGTATTGTTATCATTAGCATTAAAAGAAATAGCAAGTTTAGTTGCTGCTGCTGAAGCAAAAAAGCAAATAGAAAAAGCAAAATCTAATCTATCACAATTACTAAGTCTTGTTGGGATATCCCAAGAAAGATTAAGAATAATACAAGGTTTATCATAATGGATAATAAGACAACACAAAAAGCAGGACCAAGTACTGGGTTTAATTTAGGTGATATTAGCAGTGTCATTAATATTATATTGACCGCTTTTAGCGTTCCAGAAACTCCAGTAGAACCATTACCACCACCATTGATTATGACTGGTGCTAAACTAAGACCAGGACTTTCTGCCAGTGCTATTGCTGCAAGAGTAATCTCCAGACAATCTCAATCAGGTAGACAAGTCGGTAATATATTTGCTGATGGTCCAAACGTAGAAGAAGCAATGGAAGTGATTAGAATTCAAGAAATAATAAACGCAATACTTACAGAATCAAGAGTGGATGTGGTGATACCACCTGGGGTAGGGGTTACAACATTAGGTGTTGGTAATTTAGGTATTCCAGTGATTTCACAAGGTGCTACAACTGAAATGGGTATTGGTAAAGGTATAATAAGATAATGTTATGAATGATTTACAAGACAAAACAAACAACGAAATTCTATTTGAGATTAAACAAATGCAAGCAGATCATGAAGCATTGAAATTGAAAATGGTAAAGGATTACGATAAATTGCTTGAGATTGAAAAAAGATTTGATGAAGCAAATAAATTGTTGGTTAAAAGATTAAAAGGGGAATAATATGCCTACTGAAGGAACAAATAAATTTAATAGTGGAAAACCACCTGTGTTACAACACACACAGGACTTTAAGAATATTGCCATAGGTCAAGTAGTAGATGTTAATGACCCTACTTCATCTGGTAGAATAAAGGTTTCTATAAAGGGTTCTGTTAGTAAAGGTGGTGATGATTCCATTCCAATTTCCGAATTGGCATGGTGTTTCCCTATGGTTCCAAAATTCTTCTCATCAAGACCTAACGTTGGTGAAGCAGTTTTAGTTTTCACATTCTCCAATCAAAAATCTCACATTGATAGATTATATTTGGGTCCTATAATTTCACAACCACAATTTTTAAATAACGACCCAATTAGTGCAACTGCTTTATCTGGTTTTGAATTCGGTCACATAGCACCAGCTGTCTCGGTTAATACTATTCCAGAATTGAATGGTGTATTCCCAAGTGCTGACGATGTAGCAGTACAAGGTAGAGATAATGCAGATATAACATTTAAACATAGTGAAGTATTATTAAGAGCAGGGAAATTTATTACAACTGAAAAGACTACTAATAACCCATTTAATTTTACATTTAATAATAAAACACAAGCATACATTCAAATTAAAGACAACGCTATTTTAGCAGCAGCAACTGACACAACTAAAGAAGTTAAAGGTTCTGTAACTAATATAGTGGCCAGCAAAATAAATCTATTAACCCATAAGGATGGTTCACCATTATTCAACATCACAAATCAAGATGATCTTATTAGTAATGATGAATTACTTAGAATTTTAGATGAAGCACATCCAATAGCATTTGGTGATGTTCAATTAGAGTATATGAGATTAATGAAAGACGCTTTAATAAACCATGTTCATAATGGAAATGGAAATAAAGCAACCGATTTAACTGCAAGTGGTAACAAACAAGCATTAGCATTATTTAAGAAGAAAGCAGATGCATTGGAAGCACAAATGTTATCTAAAAATATACGAATTAATTAAAACTTTTTAGATATTTATTATAAAAACCATTATGGTAGTAAGAACCTATTTCTCAAAAAACAACACCATTGCTAGTAATACAACAGCGAATACTGGGTTAAACCCTGTCGCTCAATTGTTCTATGGTGGAGAAGGTGTTGCCAATCAATATAGCAGATTTATATTTGATTTCGATGCTACCAGACTTCTTAGTTTCTATACTGGTGGCACATTCACTGACCTATCAAAATTAAGACATACCCTTAGACTTACAAACACATCATCGTTTGATACCTCACTATTAAACGGTGTATATCAAGGAATGCAACAAGCAAGTTCATTTGATTTAATTCTATTCAAAATAGATGAGGATTGGGATAACGGTGTTGGTTATGATTATAGTACTTGTGACGTATTAGTAGGAAATTGCTCATTTTCAAGTGCTCCATCCAATTGGATGTTCCCTAGAACTGGGTTTAGTTGGAGTGGTGGAAGTGGTGTTTATTCTGGGTCTTCTAGTGCCATCACAATCACGTCTCAACACTTTGATAAGGGTAACGAAAACATAGAAATGGACATTACTGACTATGTTAATAGGATATTAACAGGTGATACTCACCATGGGTTAGGAATAGCGTATAGTGGCACTATAGAACAGACAGAAGGGTCTTGTTTACAATATGTAGGGTTTTACACCAATAATACCCAAACTTTCTATGAACCTTATATCGAAACGGTGTATTCTAACCACATTACAGACGATAGGAACAACTTTTTCTTAGACAAACCTAACAAGTTATACCTATACGTTAATCTAGCGGGAAATCCAACGAATTTGGATACCCTACCTAGTGTTCAAATTCAAGATAATGAAGGGGTTGTTTACACCAGTTATACCTCTACAGCAGTTACACATGTAACTTTAGGGGTTTATTCCATTGATATCAACATTCCTACTTCATCCGACAATATAGGCACATTATACGCTGATATTTGGAGTGGAATCACTATAGGTGGTGTTTCCAGACCTGATATAACCCTTAATTTCGAGTTAAAAGACAGCCTTGGTTACTATAATATTGGTGATAATGATGGATTACCAAGAGAAGTTGGTATTTCTATTGGGGGTCTTAAAAACCAAGAAAACATCAAAAGAGGTGATATCAGAAAAGTTATTGTATCTGCAAGAATACCTTATACAGTTGAACAAACTCAAAACATATCCGATCTACAATACAGACTTTATGTTTCTGAAGGAACCAACGAATTAACAGTCATAGACTTCCAACCAGTTGAAATGGCAAACAATTACTACTATTTCTTATTGGATACTGCAAGTTTATTACCTAACACATACTACGTAGACGTATTAGTCACATCCAATCAACAAACAACAACCATCAAGGATGTTATTCAATTTAACATTGTAAGTTTATCTGAATTTAGAAATTCTCAATAATTAACCTCTGTTTAAATTACCTTCATATACAACCCCATTTATTTCTCTGGTGGTTGCCCATAACGGCCTTAAATTAGGTAATGCATTTACTATGCTTGGGTGGGTATCTTTATCGAACTCACAAACCCTCTTAATATGATCTATATGCCATTCACCATAATTATCCCATGACATACCATCAGTGAATATGTTTTGGATGTGATTTTTAAGGTCTAAAGCGGAATAACCTAATAAATCAATAGTGTGTCCCTCTTTATTTTTACCCATTCGTTTTAATGAATCATATAATAAATGTCTCCAAGCACTAATTTGAGGGTTGATGTCACGATATTGTTTTTGCCATTTTTTATCTCGTTCATTAATATTAGTTCTATTGCGCTCTCGATGATTTTTATGTGTTTCTTTTATCTTATCTGGATTAGATTCACGATATTGTTTATCATATTCTTTTTTTCGTTCCTTATCATATTCGGGGTGAGCATTACGGTACTTATTAGATGCCAATCTATATGCTTTTTTTCTTTCTTCTTCAGTATAATATTTCTTTTTTCTTCCCATAAACTATAACAAATATACTTATAATATGTTAAAATGTAAACATTTTTATAAAAGACTTGACCTTTTAATAAATTATAGTATATTTACAAATGCGTTAACTAACGTATTGGTTCCGAGTCATATGACTTCGATTTATCTTATAGGGTAAAAAAGGCATCAGTACAATAATAAAAATTAAAAAGTTAAAAAACATGAAACAAACAACCTGTGGTCCTACTGGACTACCTAGCGCATACATTGCGTTAAACAAATCACGAATCAAAGTTTATCATAAGGAAAAACTACCTACCTATTATTTAGCGAAGGGTACTGAGTTTATGATCGAACTATTCAACCCAACATCAGATACAGTATTAGCAAAAATTCACTTGAATGGCACTGCCATTGCTCAAGGTGGATTGGTGTTAAGACCTGGTGAGAGAGTGTTCTTAGAGCGTTATATAGACGTGGCAAAGAAGTTCCTATTTGATACTTATGAAGTCAACAACACAGCAGAAGTCAGAAAAGCAATTGCTGAAAATGGTGACTTAAAGGTAGAATTCTATAGAGAATCTAAACCAGCATATATACCACCTATAGACCTTCCATGGTATACCAATCATTATCATTACCACTATGATAATACTTACAGACCATATTATAATCCATCGTATTTTAATACTACGGTAAATAATACTGGTCTTAATTTAACTGGTACAATAACAACATCCAGTGCTATTGGTGGCACGTTTGATGCAAGTACTACAACAGCATCATATAATGCATCAAACTCAACTTATACCAGCGGTATTGCTAATGCTGGTAGCGGTAGTGTAACAATGGATTGGATGTCTAACGAAACAGCACCTAAACTTAAACAAAAAAGAGGACTTCAAAAATTAGGGGATGTGTTGCGTTCTAAATCAATTGAAACTGGTCGTGTTGAAGCAGGTGCTTCTTCAGGTCAAAAATTGGAATATGTAAGCAAATCATTTGATTCTTATGCATTCCATACAGTTGAATATAAGATGCTTCCTTTATCCCAAAAGGTTAATTCAAGTGAAGACCTTAATGTTAAGAGATACTGCACAAGTTGTGGTGCTAAACAAAAAGAAGGTTATAAATTTTGCCCAAGTTGTGGCACTAAAGCATAAATAAAAATAATAGTTAACGTATACTAATGGGTGGCTTCGGTCACCCATTTTTATTTTAAGATAGACTTGATATATAAAGTAATTAATCGTATATTTGTAAAAAAGAAATTAATGAAAATAGATACGATTATGTCAGAATATACTAACGGGTTTATTGAGGTTAAACAGTTAGTTAAATTATACCCTAATGATATGGATTTAGGGAAAGCAATTAGATCACTTACCAACAACATAGAGGAATCCGTCAAGAGATCAATCCCACCACAAAATCAAAAACCAGTTCCACCAAAGTCACAATCAGCACCTTATTAAACACTCCGCAAATCATACCGCAAGTATTTTGCGAATACCTTTGTAAGTGTTTATGAGTTAAGACGTTATATAAAACAAAAAACCCTCACATTTCTGTAAGGGTTTTTGTTTATATAAGATTTAAGATTATCTTAATTCGTTTACGTTGAATGTAGGTACACCGTCAACTCTTACGTGTCCGTAGAATCTGTTGTTAACCACTTTCTTAGCGTAACGTGTCATGATACCTTTAACTGGAGCAAAGTTAAATGGATTGTACATTGTAGGTGTAA
>ERZ869925.38-NODE-38-length-75474-cov-5.360307_pt1 | contig 75474 bp, 72 predicted proteins | sample MGYA00579311_ERZ869925 | MGnify/ENA primary metagenome ERZ869925 (study PRJEB32216, sample SAMN09231817) | wastewater metagenome | place: USA: Maryland | collected 2016-07-30 | study: EMG produced TPA metagenomics assembly of the PRJNA472060 data set (Reclaimed water...
ACGTTGGATTCGGTGACTTATCTATGGATGATGATGGTATTGCTGAAATTACAGCAACACTTAGATTCGATAGAGCGATCTTATTATTCTAATTTTTAACAATAACAAATAATATAAATTTAAAACATTTATTATGGATATACTAATTAAATCACTTTTTTTCGTGTTAGCATTCACAATTGTTACTACTTTTTATTTTCAAAAATATTGGATGAAAGCATTGAAAATGAAAGAACCAAAAGATAATGTACGTTTTGCTAAATTTGTTAGAAAAACATTGGTTATAGAATTTTTCGTTTTATTAGCAGTATTTTTAATCAATATGTTTAGTTAAACTATGAAATTCTTAAAAGTATTTTTTTCTTCATTTTTTAATGTTTTTTCGGCACTTTTCTCAGTGTCTACTACTATTGTTTTATTTTACCATATGGATGAAATGACGTTCTGGGGTTTAACTGGAACGTTATTATTTGTTGATGGGATATTCTTAACATTGTTGATCGCCAATTATAAGAATTACAAAAAATACGGCACTCACCTTTAATTCTATTTACAAAAAAACTTGTTTTTATATATTTATGTGTATATAACACTTAAATTAACAAGTTTTTACTATGAAACCAAACGTTTTCCCTTCAAACGAAGATAAAAAAGATTCTAACGAACCTGCTAAAGTCAACCCTTTCATTGCTGATAAAGCAGAGATAGAACAAGCATATGTTAAACCTGATAACGACCCAACTGTTGCAGCAGCAGCAGAAGCTATGCGTAAGAGAACTGAGGAACAGATGAAACTTCGTGATGAGCAGTTAAGAAAAAACTTAGCATTAACAGATAATTATAATAAAATGACTCAAGATGCTACTGAAAGACGTGTTAATATTCCAGCAATGGAAACCACTACTGTACAACATCCTACTACAGTTAAAGAAGTAGTTCTTAAACCATCTGAACCAAAGGTAGAGACAACACCAGAAACAAATAAATATATTGAACGTTTAAGTCAACCAGATTTTTCAAGTGCATATGACTTAATTCCATTACCTTCAGAAGGTAAAATTTATCCTTCTAAAAAATCAAATGTTAGAGTATCATTTATGACTACTGTTGACGAGGATATATTAACCAGTCCTAATCTTTTACAAAGCGGTCAATTTTTAGAAATCCTAATTAATAGAAAATTGTTAGAACCAAATTTGAGGTACAAAGACTTACATGTAGGTGATAGAAACGCTATAATGTTATGGATTAGAGCAACAGGTTTTGGTGAAATGTATCCAGTAACACTTTTGGATGAAAACGATAATGCGTTTGAAACAGAGATTAATTTAAACACATTAAAAACAAAAAAATTAGGTGCGGAACCAGATGCTGAAGGTTTATTTGATTTTATTTTACCAGTTTCAAAAACAAAAATTAAATTCAGATTATTAACGGTTGGAGATGTTGATGAGATAGATGCATTGGTTGAACAAGATAAACTTGATGGTGACCCTATTAATCATATGAGCACATATACTTTAGAAAGAACTATAGTTGAAGTTAACGGAAATAGAGATAAAGAATATGTTAAAAGATTCGCTAATTCTGTTAGGTCTATGGATAGTAAAAATCTAAGAGAATATATTAATAAAATTGAAAGTGGTGTTGATCTTAATATAACTGTTGGAACCCCTGGAGGTGGTTCCGTGGAAACCTTTCTTCCACTTAACAGAAGCTTTTTTTGGCCTAACATCAAGTTATAAGACCCCGTTATTAGAAGAAATATACATCTGTATGCAGCATTTAAAACAATCATACAGCGATATTTTAACTATGCCTACATACCAAAGAAGGTTCTTCTTAGGTCTATTAACCAAAGATAGAGCTGAGACCCAAGAACACATTGAAAAGATGAAAGAAAAGTCTCAAACCAAGACAGGTAAAGGTACAAGACAAACTAGGGTAAGTGGGTCGGCATTAAAATCAAAAATTCAATTAGGTGAGATACCTAACAAATAACACTAAACCTTACATTAATCTGTAAGGTTTTTAGTTTGTAGGATATTTATATAAAACATAAGGTTTAACCATGAAAAAATTAGTTATTAGTGAAACTCAATATGATAGATTAATCAAACTATTACTCGAAACCAAATTCGATGTACTTGTTCAAAAAACTATTAAACCTGGAGATATAGTAAGAATTAGTTATAAAAACAGCACTAATAACTTTAAAGTACTTCAGAACTATAATGGTCAAGTAGTAATGGATAATATCGATAAAGGTTCAGCAAATATTAATTATCGTTATTTAATGACATTTACTGCTTTAGATGGTAATAAACTTAGCATTTCCAGAGTACATAAAATTAAAGAACCTAAAAAATTAAAAGACTTAAAGTCATGGCAACACATAGACGTTAAAGATATTACAAATATTGAAGTTTTAAGAGATGGTGAGGTTATTGATACTGTTGATGCCCCTACATCTAAAAACCAAAGTGTTAAAATAGATACCAGTAAAAAAGGAACAGAATCTGAAGAATTTAAGAATAGGATTACTGATTTGATTTTCAGTTTAACAAATGCTAAAGAAGGTCAAGGATTATTATTTCAAATGGTAAATGGAAATAAATTTACTTTTTGTGTTGAAGGGAACCAAGCACATAAATTAACACTTACATTATTTGAAAAGAGTCCTGTTGATGAATTGAACAAATGGGATAGTTTTGGGTTTATCCTTGATTTTAAAGGTGACGAGGAAGAAGCCGATGAGTTATATGAAAAAAACAAAAAAGTTATATCAACACCTGATGGTGGGGATACTATTAGTTTTAAATTAAAAGGGTTTAGTGGTGATCGAACAAAAGATATTACTATAACTGGTATAAAAGATATTATATTGTTAAAATATTGTGATGGTAGAGAAGATGAACCAATAGCAGAACCAGAAGAAGATAAAGATAAAAAAGATAGAGAAGAAAGAGAAAAAGCAATAAAACATGGAAAAGCAGTTTATAATGCAATAATAGCAAATCCAGATTTAAGAAAAGCATTTTTCCATCAACCAATGTTATTTGGGTTGGTTAAAAATGGTGACCCTGTTGGTATAGTACCTGCTGAAAAAATATTAACCAGATTTTTCGAAAAGAAAACTAAAGAAAAATTCGGAGAATCATTTGATAAATTTAAATACAACAATGTTGTTTTATTTGAAGTTTTAAATAAAGATATAGTGATTCCAGATATTTTACAATTAAGTGTTGGTCAGGAATACAGAATGGTTGTTAAAGAAAATAGAATAGGTGTAGAAGCAATTAGAATGGTTTCTATAAAGGACGCTAAAGATAAATCTCAACCATATTTTGAAATGGAAATATTATCGCCAGTTGAAGGTGAACCTAATACCTATAATGTTAGGTTATTATCAAACAATGGAGTTGCCCCTGTTAAATCACCAGAAAACGGTAAAATAAGAGTGTTACAATACAAGATGAACTAATATGCCAACTCCAGACGAATTAGCAGCTAATAAAGCAGCAAAAGAAGCATTTGAGTTACTTAAAAAAAGAGCAGATTTAGAATCTCAATTAAATAAAGGGGTTGTAGCATATACTGATTCTTTAAAGAAGATAATTTCATTACAAAAAAATATTGCCCATTTAGAAGCATCGATTAATAAAGAAAAAGAAAAGGGAGAGGGAACTACTGAAGAAGAAAAAGCAGCAAGAAAGATAACATTAGACATGTTAAATAAAGAACTTTCTGTTTTAAGAGAAAAAAAATCTACATTAGTTACAATAGTAAAAGAAACTAAAAAAGAGCAACTAGTCTTTGAAGTCATAGGGAAAACAATTTCTACTTTTCCTGGATTAATGACAGCAGGTTTTGGTAAATTAAAACAATGGGGTGTATTCGATATGGATAAGTCCCTAAAGAATGCTGCATTAGAAATGGGTGTTCTTGGTAAACAAACTGCTGGTTTTAGAACAACAATTACTAATTCTGCTATGGGTGTTGGTGAATTGAATAATTCAACAATTGAATTGGGTGTTGGTATTGAGGACTTAGCAAAGATGCAAGCTGAGTATAGTGATAATTTAGGTAGAACAGTTATTTTAAGTGAACAAGCAAATATGGCAATGGCAGAACTATCTAAAGGAACCACTTTAGGTGCCTCTGGTGCTGCTCAATTTGCTTCAGAGATGGATATGATAGGTATCAGTGCTGAAGGTACCAGAGACTTCATACAGCAAACTATGAATGATGCTCATAAAATGGGATTGAATGCGTCAAAAGTAGTAAAAAACATTTCACAAAATATTAAATTACTTAACAAGTATAACTTCAAAGGTGGTGCTAAAGGATTAGCAAGTATGGCAGAATCAGCAACTAAATTAGGTGTTGATATGAATTTAGTTGCACCAATGGCTGAGAAATTATTTGATATTGAAGGTGCTGTTGATATGTCAGCACAATTACAAGTTATGGGTGGTGAATGGGCTAAATTAGCAGACCCATTCAAATTGATGAATATGGCACGTAATGATATGGATGCATTATTTAAATCTGTTGTTAATGCAACTAAAGGTGCTGCTAAGTTTAATAAAGAAACTAAAAATTTTGATATCAGTGCATTGGAAATGCAAAGACTTAGAAAAGTCGCTGAAGCAACAGGGTTGAACTATGAAGAATTAGCAACAGCCGCTAAAAGAGCAGCCAAGTTTACTAAAATTCAAGGTCAAATGAAAATTGATATTGACCCAGCAACAAAAGAATTTATTGAAAATACATCTGAATTTAATGAAAGAGGTGAAGCACAAATTATGATCGGTAGTTCACCGAAATTATTAAAGAATTTATCAATGGCTGATAAAGATTTATTAAAAGCACAAATTCAAGAAACAGCATCATTAAAAGAAAGAGCAAAAGAAGCACAGAATTTCGATGACGCTTTAAAAAATACATTGAACTTATTTAAATCATCTATGTTACCAGTAGTCGATGCTATAAATGAAACATTGGCACCTATGATAAAAAATCTATTTGGTGATAAAGAATTCAGAAACAAATTAATTGGTTTAGGAAAAGAAATAGGTGTATTCATTGGTGGTTTATTAAAATTCGGTGCTAAAATTTTTGATGCATTAGGACCAACTGGAACGTTAGCAGCTATTTTAGGTGTTAAAGGTTTAATGTCAACCGTTCAATGGGTAACTAATGGATTAGCGTTAGCACAAGGATTTAATGCTGGAGCAATTGAAGGTGGGTTTATAAAACAATTGACTGGTGCACTTGGTGGAAGTATTGGAAAGTTTGCAAAGACAGGTGGACTAGCATTAGGTGGTGTTGCTGTTGGTATGATATCTGATTATTTTGCTAAACAAGCAAAAGAAAGTGGTCACGATCAATTAAGTAAGGGTATTGGTATTGCTGGTGCTGCTGGGGAAGGTGCATTATATGGTGCTGCTCTTGGTAGTATAATCCCAGGTGTTGGAACTGCCATAGGTGCTGGTGTTGGAGCTGTTGCTGGTGGAATTAAAGGGATTTATGATGCTAATCAACCAATACATGATGGTATATTTGATGCACCGATTCATGATGGTATAAGTAAAGAATTAGGAAATGATTATAGTAAGAAAAGAGGTATTTTACAAGGAGGTAAAATAACACCTATTGATAATAAAGATCAATTAATTGCTTCAAAACCTAATGGTGTTATTGATAGAAATATGTCAGCAACAAAACCATCTTCAATGAAGATTGAATTTGGTGAAATACATTTCAAATTTGATGAATTAAAGGTTGTTTCCCCAGGAAGTCCTGGTATTGCTATTGATTTAATAAAAGACCCGACATTTATCAGAAATATAACAAAAATGATTCATGTTGAAACTGATAAAGCAATTAGTGGTGGAAAAATTAACCCTACACCAAAATAATTGAGTTGATAATCAATAGTTTATAAGATTTATATTGAAAATACTTGATAATGTCAATTTTTTTTAGTATTTTTGAAAAAAGTAATTATTACTATTATAGTAAATAATAAAAAAACTATTAATATTACTATTAGTAACTTTTCAATCTTAAAAGTATAGTAAAGGGGTATAGTGTGTCTTTATACTTTATTATCATTTATTTTAATAAAAATTAGAGTACAATAGTATTTATATTAAACAAATACTATGTCAACACCATACTATAATACTTCATCACCTTCAGCTAGTAATAAAAACACTATCAACAGTATTACAGTTACCTATGGTATTCGTGATTTTCTTTTAAATAAAAATCTTAAACCAGTATATCCTCAAATATCAACTTCAATTAACGGTAGTCCAAAAATTGGTGAACCAGTTTTAGATACTGCTACTGGTACTAATAGTATCATACCTCAAACAAGTATTGAAGTTGATGGTATTTTCCGTATGGATAATGCTATCATAATGAACAAATTTAAAAATGACCAAGTTAATGCTAAAGATTTGGTTAGTATTGAAACTTTAACAAAAACTAACTCAACCAATAGTAAAACAGATGGAACTAATGGTACTGGAATATATGATGCAAGTTCTGCTAATTTAATTGATCTTGAAGCGTCTTACTTGAAGAGATCAACAATAATGAATTTATATTTAGATTCATCTCAACAAATAGATGTCGCTGATTGGATTGATATTAAACCATTCGGTCCAACCAAACAAATTAATAGTTATTTAGATCAATATGGTAAATTAAATGTTGGTAATGCAGGTACACCAGTAATAGATGTTTTAGGAAGTGTATTAAATGGTCAAGGGATTGGGTTTGCCAAGGCTGGTATAGTTACTAATTTTGATTTTAGCACAACATTAGCAAGTAGAGTATTGGGTGCTTCTGGTATCATCAATGATACTAAATTAGGACTTATAGGAGGTCAACAATTAGCATTAGCGTTAGCGAATAATGCAGCATTTAATGTTCAACAAGATATATTGGGTAAGATTAATGCTCAAGATAACATATTAAGTTTAATCAATAATGGTACACTAGCTGGATTTAGACCAGATTATAAGATTACTGTCCCTTCTAGTGATCTTGGACAAGTTTTAGATAAAACTGCTCAGATACTTGGTTTTACTCTACCTAAGAGTTTTTTATCAGCAGCTGGTTCTATATTTTTAAGCGAAAGTAATACAGCGAATATTGAAAGAGCAAATAGTATGATGTTGAATACTGGTAAAGGTCAAGTTCTTGCTTTGATAAAGAATATGACAACTAACCTTATTGGTACATCTGATGTTGATAATCCAGAAAATGCACCATTTAGAAGTGGTTATGCTCCAGGTTTTAAAGACAACAAAGGTAAAAAAGCAATTAACCCAAATTTATATGCATTCGATGCTGGAGATGGTTTAGTTTATAATTTTATAACCAGAACCAAAAGCACTGGTGTTATACCAGAAATAAGTTATAATAGGGAAGAAATGATTCCTAATTATGGTTTTGATGATTTATTAGGAAGTGGAAGTATTGGTGATGCGTATGTTAGTAGTAATATAAAAACACCAACATTTACTTGGGGTTCAAATATAGGTAATGGTGTTAATAACGTAGATGGTGCTAATCAAGTACCAACAACAAATGCCCCTAAGAGCTTATTAGCAAAAACTCAAAAATTATTTAATGATGTTGGTATGAAAACAATTGTATCAGCAAAAGGACAAATGGGTGTTGAACCTAGTCAAATACAAACAGCAGTTGTTGGTGGTGGAATTTCAAAAGGTAGTGCTGTATTGACTTCAAATTCATTTAATGGTAATGGTACCAGTTTAAATATTTCGAATAACGGAACTGCTGAATCAACTTATTCAAGAAGTTGGACAACTCTTGCAAGATATGAAAAAGTACAAAACCTTATTAGACATAGTGGTTTAATTACAAATAAAACATCAGATAACGGAACTTTTATAGATAGATTTAATACTGAAGGTTCAGTATTAGATGACAATGGTTTTGTTAAAATAGCACCATATACTGACGATTCAATTTCTTCCCCAAAGAAATACATGTTTTCAATAGAAAACTTAGCATGGAATGATAATGTATCAGATTTACTTGAAAGTGAAAAAGGTCCAGGTGATTTAGTGTCAGGTAAGAAAGGTAAGATAATGTGGTTCCCACCTTATAACATTCAGTTTGCTGAAAACAATACTGCTAATTGGGAATCAACTAATTTTATTGGTAGAGGTGAACCAATTTATACATATAACAATACTGAAAGAACAGGTACACTGTCGTTTCAAATAATTGTCGATCATCCAAGTTATATGAATGCTTTTAGAGGTAATAATGGGCCTTTAGATCAATATATAGACTCTTTCTTTGCTGGTGCCGTTAAAGAAGAACAAGTATGGGCAGATAAATTAACAGTTGCTGAACAACAAGTTATAAGTAGTGCGAATCAAATTATTCCACAACAAGTTAGTATAGACCCACAAGCAGCACCAGTTGATATTAAAGTTTATTTCCCAAATGCTATGTCAAGTCCTGACCCATTAAGTGTTTATCCAAATTATGAAGTTGGAACACAAACTGGTGGTACCGCAAATAATTGGATTAATAATACTAATTTTGGATTAAATATGATAGGTACTTACAGTGGATATAGTGACCCAGCATACGTAACGCTTGTAAGTAATTATTTAGCAGAGAAGTGCCCAGCATGTAGAATAGAAGTAACAGGATATGCAAGCGACCAAGGTAATGATTCTTCTGTTAATTTAACATTAGCAAATAATAGAGCAAATACAATAGTAACTTGGGCTAAGAATAATTTATTTAGTGGAAGAGGATTTACTACTTCAGATTTAAATAAGAGAGTTAAGAATACTAATAAGGGTCAAGTAATAAGTGTTGGCAACGTAGCTGTCGATTCAAGAATAGCGAAAGAAGCAAGATTTGCTACAATGCATTTTGTTTTTGATGAAACACTTGTTCCAGCATCTGTGGCAACACCTGTCATACCTCAACAAAATAACACAACAATAACAAGTAAAATAAGAAACAGATTTTACGATGAGTCAAAATATTTTGACAAATTAAAAGATACGGATTCATTTGTGTTTGATAAAATAAGAGATAAAATAAAATATTTCCATCCAGCGTTCCATTCAACAACACCAGAAGGTCTTAATGCAAGACTTACTTTCTTAGAACAATGTGTCAGACAAGGACCAACAAATAAAAACACAACTGATACACAAAACTTGGCATTCGGTAGACCGCCAGTTTGTATTTTAAGAATAGGTGATTTTTATAATACTAAAATAGTTATTGATAATCTTGGTATTGATTATGAACCTTTGGTTTGGGATTTAAACCCAGAAGGTATAGGAGTTCAACCTATGATAGCGAATATTAATATGTCATTTAAAATTATTGGTGGTTCCAGTTTAATGGGTCCAATTAATAAGTTACAAAATGCATTATCATTTAATTATTTTGCTAACACACAAGTTTATGACCCTAGAGCAGATTATATCGCTAAGAACAATGGTAATTATGAAGTGTTCTCTGGAGCAACTAAACTTCAGAACAATGAAATTTTATCACAAACATCACTTTCAAGCGCAGCACCAGTTGATAATAACATAGCAGCAAATGAAAAGAATTCAAAAAACCAATAATTAAATGGGACTGTATTACGATAGATATTCAAATTTTAGAATTAATGGAACTATGAATCCTATTCCAGGTATTATTATTCCTGAAAACATAAATGATAAGTTTTATATTTATAGACAAGGGCAAAGTAGACTTGACAAAGTTAGTAATTTGTATTATAATACACCATATGCTGGTTGGTTAATTCTTTTAGCAAATCCACAATTTGGTGGGTTAGAATTTAATATACCTGATATGACTTCTATAAGGATACCATTTCCGTATCAAAGTGCTATAGATAGTTATTTAACACAAATTAATACTTATTTATCGTTGTATGGCCAATAATATAGTTAATCCATTAGGAAGTAGAGTTAATATTATAGACCCAAATGATTTTGATAACCAAAATTCATTTGCTGGTGGAACTATACCTATTGAGGACTTAAATATTTCTGTCCAATTAACTACTACACCAAAAGATAGAACAGTTTTAACGTCTACTAAAGAAGGTGGTAAAACAGCCGCTAATAGTTCTAAAGCAGTAACAATAAATTTCATTGAAGGTGCACAAGTTAATGTAAAGGGTGGTCCAAAATTTTTAACAACTAGTTATACTGATCTAACAACAAATTTAGACCCTAATGCAACACAAAATTCAGTTAATGAAAATTTAGGAATCACTAATATAGATATCGATTTCAATAGTTCATATGCACCTATGATTACTATAAATTTTATTGATGTCAGAGGAGGAGCAATTTTCCAAAATGGTGCAACATCAAAATATGGTGTATTATTTAAACTACCATACCCATTGTTTCAACTAACAATTAAAGGATATTATGGTAAACCAGTTTCATATTGTTTACATATGACAAAAGTTTCTTCTAGGTTTAATTCACAAACTGGTAATTTTGAAATAACTGCTAATTTTATTGGGTATACATATGCCATGTTAACAGATATGTTATTAGGTTTTTTGAAAGCAATACCATTCACAAAATTAGGTAGTGAATATTTTAAAACACTTAAAGAGCAGGACCCAACCATGTTAACAATCACAGAATTATTGGAGAAGTCTGGTAAAATAGATGAATTGGTTACTAAGGTTAGTGCAACATCACCAAATGCGGAGCAATTAAATGCCATGGCAACTCTTGGTTCTTTATTAGGTGTAATTAATGAGAACATTCAAACCGCTATTGGAACATTAACAAATAGTAACGGAGAAATATACCCTAAAAATGGTGTTTCAAGTAATATAGTGGTCAAGATTTCAAGTAATTCAGCGCAAAACGCTAAACCACAAACCACAAATCAATATGGTTTTAGTTATGAAAATACCCCACCAACTGACCCAGCAATAATTCAATATCATAATGATGTTGCTATAAGTATTGAAAATTATAATAATAATATAACTGGTGTTAATGGGTTAAGTATCGATGAATCAACTAAATCTACGTTAACAAATCCAGGAATTTACTTAGGGGTTTCAATAAATAAATTAAAATCTTTATTCCCAACTAATCAGTTGTCAATCGGTGGACCAGTGATTACCAATGAAATATCAGATAGATTATTGAATGTTCTTATATCTAGTAATGTAAATCCAGATCAATTGGTTGACGTATACGATTTCACAGATCAAGTAAATATTGTTATTAAAAAGGGTAATGATATAAGCACCGAAGAAAGTAATTTAACAAAAGCAGTTGCTACTGATTTAAGAAATCTTGTAAAAAGTAAGGACGGGTTAGGCTTCGACCCAAGTATCAGAAACATAATAAAAATATTTTCTGCCCATGTTGAAGCATTTTTATATGTCATTTATCAAGTAGCAGCTAAGACTGTCGGTGATAAACCAAGAGCAGCACAATTCAATAGTTTTAACTCGATCAATTTAGATAATCAAAACCCATCCGTTCAACCATCTAAAGTTATTTACCCATGGCCAGAGTATAATAGAGATGGTGTGGAAACGTATTTAGGTTCACCAGGTGTTTTGGTAGACCCAAGTAAAGTTCAAGAAGTAGCATTTATAGAAGACCTTTATGTCGCTATGATAAAAGAAACAGAAGTAGAAAAAGCAATTTTATCTGCGCTTCAACAAGGTGTTACATCATGGTACCCAGTAAACCCATTAGATACTGTTTTATTTGAAAAAACTTTAGTTTCACCATATGATAGAATACCAGAAAAAAATGTTTCTAATTCTGATGGTAATGGTATTGATTATATTAGGGAAATATTAATTAGAGCAATAACATTCTTAGGTGTTACTAATAAACATTTAGACCCGACAACAGAAATAACTGAAATGGGTAAAACTGAAGCAGATTCATTAGTATCTAGTTATAATGATACCACAAGTGGTAATAAAATTTTGAATTTTATTGCACAACAACCAATAGAAAATTATATTAATGCTACTGGTACTATTAATGGGTTTGTTAAAAAAGTTGTGGTACCTAGTATAGATAACTATCAATACACTTATATTACTGTTATAAGTGGTGATTCATATAATATTGTTCCAATAGTAAGTGGATATACTGGTAGGTACACCCCAACAACTACTGATACCAATATAATAACTAACTATAATTCTAATACTATCGGTCAAAAAGTTAAAGATGGTGGAAAGTATATTCAAATAATAGAAGATTCTGACTATATATCTAACACCAGAAAAATGGTTGATGGACCATCAACTTCAGTGACCAAACTAAAGTTCACTAAATTAAAAGGTTTCTTAGAAACATCTGCTGATTTAAAAGATGCGGGATTTAATGCTTTTGGTGGGTCATATGGAATTCAAGAATACAATTCAGTTGAGTGGGATAATGAAGCATTGAATACAGGTGATAAACTTACTGCTAGATTTTTATTTTACGAAGATAAAAATGATAATGATAAACCAGTTAGTAATGGATTATGTTATGGAAGAAAATATTCTGGTATAGACATTACAAAATCAGGTACAAAATCTCCATATGATATTGGTACAAGTTCAACATTTGTTGTACCATATAGTATAGTAAATAATGCTATAAATGGAGGGGCAAATGGTATTGCTGTTTCAGTTGCTGCATCATCTATGCTTCTAATAGGATATGATACTTGGGGTAATAACTCACAATCTAAACCATTACATAAAAATACTGGGAATAATAGATTAATGGCGAATGAATATTTAAATGGTGCTAATACAACTTCACCAAATAAAATATCATACCCATATATTAATTTTGTTGTTGCTAATTCATCAGCATCTGCTCAAAAATTTCCTATTTCATTATTTGGTAGTAGGTTATATAACCACCAAACTAGTGAAGAGGCAAAAGCGTTATTATTCTTACATTCAATTCCTTGGAATGGATTATGTAATTTTAGTTCTGGTGTTATAACACCATACGAAATAATAAACTTATTTGCTTATAGAGCTGGGTTTGTACAAGTACCTGCTTTATGGACAGCATTTGTTGGTGGAATGTTATGGAGATATAAGACAGGTAGTATAAATGACCCAATAACTTGGAAAACATCAACTGGTGCGTCTTTAATACCAACATTTACTGGTTCGGAACCAGTACCAACAGTCAGTCAATATCTATCAATAAATACATTTGGTGTGATGTCATTTTATGATAAAGGTGGATATGCATCATTAGAAGATTTTCTCATAACTTTACCACAGCAAGTTCAAGAATCATTTATTAACGATTTCCAAACATTTGTAAATGGAGACGCTGATGGTAATAACGAATGGTTTGATCTTAAAGAAAATTTAGAAATTTATTCCACATCTTCATCAACATCTTGGGAACAACTTTGGGACACTGTTCAGTCATCAATACAGGTTACTAATAAAATCCCTACTTTGTCTGTAAATACTATGAAAAACTTATTTACAAACTTCGATAATTATATAGTATTCACACCACTATACGAGAAAGATAGTCTTGGTGTACCTGTAGTAAATGATTTTAAATATAATTATGTTTTAGAATTAAAGGATAGTGCATCTCAAGATATCGTAAGTTCGTTTATAAACAAAAAGAAATGGATTGCTAACACAACATTTAGAATTTGGGGTACACCTATAATAAATAATATTGGAACAGGAACCGATAGTGTTAGAACACCTATAACAGTAACAAAAGATGATTTAACAACATATTTGAATGCTTTTATAAATGAAATTAGATCAAAACAAGATAGTTTTAAAACTAAATCACAATTAGAAAAAACTACACAAGAAACATTCGGTTCAAACGAAAACAACGAAATTAAATTAAATTTATATAGAACAATTAAGGCAATATATGATAAATGGATAGGAGATGTTGATAATAGTAATAATACTGGAACTGGTATTATTTTCCAATGTTCAAGTAATAGAAGTTTTAATGATAAAAACTTAGCACTTAAAAGAGGTATATCATCACCATCATTGATAGATAGTTTTAGGTTTGTAACAAGATCATTCACAGATATTGGTGATGAATTATTAATTAATCCTAAAATTTTTACAACATTATTAACCGAGAATCCAAATCAAAGTTTTTATGATTTGTTAAGTAGGATTTTGACTGATAATAATTTTGAATTCGTTGCATTACCTACATTTATAAATTATAACGACCCAAAGGAATTACAAAGCATATTTGAACCATCACCTAGTATTTCGGATACACCTAACGGCTCTGGTCCATCATTCGTTTGCGTATACTTAGGTCAAGCGTCTACAAAATTAGATTTTGGTGTTAATAGTTTTTACCCTAATGATGGTTTTGATTTAACACAAAAATCAATACCTAAAGATTTCACCACACCAATAAATGCATATGAAGATAAATTAGGTGCGTTTGTTGTTAATTATGGACAACAGAATCAAAACATATTTAAGGATATTACATTAGATCAAAACGAATTTAGTGAAACTGCTGAATCATTACAAATAACTGAAGATTTATCAAAGAGTTTTGGGGAGACTAATAGAACACTTGCTGGTCAAAATATGTATAATGTTTATTCAGTAAGAAGTTATAAAGCTGAGGTTGAAATGATGGGAAATGCCATGATTCAACCAATGATGTATTTTCAATTAAATAATATACCTATGTTCCATGGTGCTTATATGATAACACATGTTAAACATAATATAAAACCTAATTATATGACCACACATTTTACTGGTCAGAGAATTAAAGCAACAGCAGCACCTCTAATAGATTCAACAACATTATTTACATCTATACTTGGTAATTATAAACCAAGTATATCAGACGGTGCTAACAAAGTAAAATCTGGTTCTATTACTAAGAACGGAATAGTATGTGCTTTAAACACACAAGCTAAAAAAACATATAGTTGGAATGGTGATGATAATTCATTACTTGATCTTTGGTTAGAATTCATAGTTACAAAGAACTACGCACCATCAACAGATACAGTTGCCATTAAAAATAAAATAACAACAATTGCTAAAAATTTAAATTTCAACCCTGTTGATTTAATAAAGGTGTTTGCTATAGAATCATTTGGTGGAAAACCAAATGCTGATAATGGACAAGGATGTTATGGGATTATACAATTTTGTTCATTTGCAAATGGTGGTGGTCAATTGTTAATAAAACAAGGTAAGATAACAAATACAACTGAAATATTAACAACCAGTTTATTAAATCAATTGGACTTTGTTGACACATACTTAAGAAATACGTCTCAATTCTATAAAAAAGTGTTAACTGGTCAACCAATAACTTTGGCTGATTTATATTTGGCGGTATTATTACCATCAGGAATTAGTGAAACGAATACAAATAAAGAAATATTTGTTCCTGGCCAACAAGCAAGTATTCTATATATAGGTTGTTCTAAACCAACACTTGCATAATTCAAATTAAATTAGTACATTTGCAGTATGAAGGTTGGAAATATAGTGTCTAATAGTAAAATAAACGTATCAGAAGATTTTAATGTTGTTAAAACTGTTGATAAAATTATTGATGGTTTACCTACGTTAATAGTCGGATGGGATTATGTTCATAAGACATTTCCAAAATACGACATAACTAACAAAGTTATCGATAAAAACTTATATTGGACATTTAAGTTAATTGAAAAAAGAGATCAATATGAAAGTGATATGGAGTGGTTCATTTCAAAAGCGTATAGTGATTTTGTATCAGATATATCATATGTGTTTGTAGACCCAATACAATATGATAAAACTAAACTAAAAAAAATCGTAAGAAAGATCAAGTCCCTTTCAAATCCAATAGTGTATAGATATAATAAAATGGTTTATATCTATGGTGAAAAAATTATTTTTGGTGTTGATTTATCACTGTTAAAATACGTAGGTTTAAACACCGAAAAAATAGAAAAAAAAATAAAAAACTTAAGTAAAACACCTATTGAAAGTAGCGTTATTACTGAGAAATATAGTAATCAATTAAAAGGGTTAAACAATCAAATAAAATATATTCCTTATTTTTATTTTATTGATAATTTTCAATAAAAATAAACTATTTATTTGTGACCCTATTAATGGGTTTACAAATGGATAAAACAATTTTATTAGCCTCATTTATTTTCCCAGAAAGAGTTGACTGGTTTTTAAGTTATTTAGAAACCAAGTTTAATATTACTAAGGATAAAGTTTTTTGTTATAAAAATTTAGATGATGAATCTAAAATGATTCTAACATTTAGATTTGTTATAACGGATGGGAAATATGTTAATCTTAAAAAATTGTTTCCAAGTGCTGTTACAATACATAAGAGAGGCACAGCATTATATACGATTAATGCGCTTAACAAATTAATTGAAAGTAAGAATGAGGGGTTGGATGGTAATATCGATCATAAATCAGTAGTAATCAACTGGGAAGACTATCAAAATAAGATAATCCTCGTCAATAATGAGGAATTAGTTTTTTTCAATATTAATAGGGTTTTTTAGCAATTTTATGATATTTATTGTATATGAACGAACTTATTATGAGAGACGACAAAAACGAAAAGGACAAAAAGGCTCTTGAAAACGCTTTAGAAGGGTTTTTAGGAGAAAAACCATCTACAGACCCAGAAATGGATTGTAGTTCAGGTGTTTGTGTTATAAAAGGTGATAAGAGCCTTGTTGAAAGAATCAACAAAAAAATAATTACAGAAGACGGTAGACAATTATTATTCTAAAATGAAGAAAAAAACTAAATTAACACCAGAATTATTGAAAGAGGAAATAAAGAAATTTAAATCCTTATTAGAATATAGTTTTTATACTGGTGAAAATGATTTAAAAAAACCAGATGATGATCTAATCCTTGGTAATGTTGATGAAGAGGATGAAGCACCAAATGATTTGGAACCAGTTGATGCAGCTGCTGATAGCGTTGCTAAAGACTTAGATGTCGATGCTCCAAGTGATGATAATAGTGAAATCAGTGGTGAAATTGGTGATGAACCAGCACCTGATGCAACCCCAGAACCTGCCCCAGCTCCAGCCGCAGAACCAGCACCTGCTGGTGACGAAGTTGAAGTTGATGTTACTTCTTTAGTTAAAGGTAGTGAAGAAGCAAAACAAGCAGCAAATGCAGCAAGTCAAAATACTGGAGAACTTTTAGCGAAGTTTAACGAGTTAGAAGGTAGAGTAGCAGCAATGGATAAGATCACTAAAAAGATCGATACATTAGAAAAAGAAATTATTAAAAGAAACCCTACACCAGTTGAAAAATTGGAAATGCAATCACTTAATTCTTTTCCATATAGTTTAAAATTGACTGATTATTGGGCAGAAAAAGAAGGTGCATATGATGTCACTGGTCAAGATAAAAAGAAAGAATACGTTTTAACAAAAGATGATGTTGATTCTGGTTATTCTGATAAAAATATCCAACAAAGTTTTTCAGCAAAAGAAAATGATTTTGAAGAGGAAGATATAAATTAAGAGTTTCAGTGAACAATAATAAGAACCCCAATCCTGGGGTTTTTTTATGCCCTAAAAATAAATGTTTCGGTAAAGTTGCAACATTCAAATTAAGTTAGTATGTTTGTGAAAAATAAAGATAAATTTTCACGAAATATGTGTTGATTTTACTTGACTTTTCGAGGGAAAAGTCGTATAATTGTGTAACTAAAAGAAAGAAAATAAATAACAAAAATAAATAAAAACAAAAACAAAAAATGAGTACAACAACAAAAGGAAGCGCATTAGATGCGATGTTAAAACAGTATGAAGCAAACAACACTTCTACACCAAAAAATACTACTAAAAAGGAGTATGATTTGAAAAATTACTTTAATACATTTATTAAAGAAGGTTTGAAAAGTGGTGTAAAAAAAGTAAGAATTTTACCTACAGCAGATGGTTCTAGTCCATTTGTAGAAATGCATGGTCACAAAATCGAAGTTGATGGTGAATTTAAAACATTTGCTTGTTTAAAAGAAGAAAAAAACACAGCATGTCCATTCTGCGAAGCTCGAGCTGCTTTATTAGCAACAGGTAAAGACTCTGATAAGGAGTTGGCAAAAAAATACGGAAGTCGTAAGATGTACGTAGTAAAATTAATTGACAGAGACGCTATCGAAGATGGTGTTAAGTTCTGGAGATTTAACCACGATTATCGTAAAGAAGGTGTTTTCGATAAGATAGTTGGGGTTCTTAATGCTGTAGGTGATATCACTGACGTTAACACTGGTCGTGATTTAAACATCACTATTAACAGAAACGATAAAACAGGTGCACTTACTGTGTCATCTATCGTACAATCAGATTCAGTTAAATTATCAGAAGATGCTGAGTTAGCTAAGAAATGGACATCTGACACAAGAACTTGGGAAGATGTTTATTCAGTTAAGACTTATGACTATTTGGAAATCATTGTAAAAGGTGGTGTTCCAAGATGGGATAAGGAAGCAAAGAAATTTGTTGACAAAGCGTCTTTGAAAACAACTGAAGGAGACAAGTTAGAACAAGAACTAACTGTAGGTGTAGAAAACGTTAAAGCTAACGTTAAACCAGCAACCACAAATGCTACCGCTAATACAGCAGGTGCAGATGAAGGTGATGATCTACCATTCTAAATAACTTTATTGGGATAACTTCGTAATCTTTCCAATTATTAAATTAAAAGGGGTGAGGAATTGCCCTTTTTAATTCTAAATAACGAAAAAGTAAAATTATAATTAAAATGGCTAAAAAACCAACAAGACCAACAATTGACAAAAAAGTTTTTGATTTAAAAGCGTTCAAAGAAGCAAAAGGATTAACAAGAACAAATAAACCAAAAGATTTAACATGGATTCCTTTATCGGAATCTTTTCAAGAAGCATTAGGGATTCCAGGTATCCCAAGAGGTTATACTTCATTGGCACGAGGATATAGCAATACAGGTAAGTCTACAGCAATTTATGAAGCGATCATAGGGTGTAATAAAATTGGTGATTTTCCGATTATTATAGACACTGAAGGTAACTTTAACTGGGACCATGCTAAAAATATAGGTGTCCAATTCGAAGAAATAAAAGATGATACTGGTAAAGTAGTGGATTATGAAGGTGATTTTCTATATATAAGTAATAGAAAATTATTAGATATGTATGGACCTTGGGATTACGATGAAGCAAAGAATAAAGAAAAAGCGGTTAGAAACGAACCAGTAATTGAAGACATAGCAAGATTTATTGATGAAATGTTGGATGAACAAGAAAATGGGAATTTTGATAGAAACATTTGTTTCTTGTGGGATTCAATAGGTTCATTAGATTGCTTTAAAGCAGTTAAGAGTAAGAGTAAAAACAACATGTGGAATGCTGGTGCACTGGAAACCAGTTTCAAATCAATCCTTAATTTCAGAATTTCTGATTCTCAAAGAAGTGATTCAAAGTATACAAATACTTTCTTCGCTGTTCAAAAAATTTGGTTTGATAATATGAACGCAGTTATTAAACATAAAGGTGGTGAAGCATTCTTTTATGGTGCAAGACTTATTATTCACTTTGGTGGAATATTAACACACGGTACCGCTAAATTGAATGCTGAAATGAATGGTATGAAATATCAGTTTGGTGTTGAAGCAAAAATTAACAGTGCTAAAAACCAAGTTAATGGTATAGAAAAAATGGGTAAGATCGCCTCCACATCACATGGATATTGGAACCCAGATAAATTAACCGAATATAAAAAAGAGCATAAAGATTTTATATTGGATAAGTTAAATACAGATCATGGTGATTTTAATATTGGTAGAGACGAGAATGAAGGATTAGACGCTGTTGATTTACAAGCGTAAACGAGTATTAACATTATAAATGATAATTTGTGAACAAAAGACCGCCACGTAATGGCGAAAGAGTAGAGCAAAAAACAAATACACTCTTAGTAGATGGAAACGCCTTGTTTAAAACAGGTTTTTTCGGAGCTAAGAATGTCTTTAATCAAAATGGCGATCATATAGGTGGCCTATACCAATTCCTTACTGTACTAAGAAAACTTCTAACAGAAGACTTGTATCACAGAGTTTATGTATTCTGGGATGGAGACTATAGTGGTAAACTTAGATATGAAATATATCCACCTTATAAAAGTGGAAGGGGTAAGGATTATGTAAATGGTACCAAACCTATAGATGATAACGAATTACTTCAACAAGAAATGGTTCGTGACTATCTTGATACTCTATTCATAAAACAAATAAGACACAATATAATTGAAGGTGATGATTTTATTGCTTATTATTGTTTAACAAAAAATAAAAATGAAAAAATAACTATCTGTAGTAATGACAGAGATATGTGTCAATTAATATCAGAAGATGTTAAAATTTATTTTTGTGATTCAAAAGTAAAAGAGTATGTTGATCTTAAAAATTATTCTAAGTATTTTAATTATCATCAAAATAATGCAGTATTAATGAAAACTATGACTGGTGATAATAGTGATACTATTAAAGGTGTAAAAGGTTTAGGTGAAACAACATTGTTATCTTTATTCCCAGAGTTAAGAGAAAGAAAAGTAGAACTATCTGAAATACTTGATAAAGCAAGACAATTAAGGGAAGAAAGGTTAAAAATAAAAAAACCATTAACAGTGTTAGATAATATTATAAATGGTGTTACTGAAGGTGTACAAGGAGATAGACTTTATGAGATAAATGCTAAATTGGTTAATTTAAAAGAACCGTTATTAACTGAGGATGGTATTAAAGAATTAGAACATCTCATTGATGCTACTTTAACCCCAGATGGAAGAGGTATAAAAAAAACATTTGAAAAGTTAGAACGAGATGGATTAGATAAAGAAATAGGTCCAACAAGATACCCAGATTTTTTATTACCATTTAAAAAACTAATTGAAAGGCAAACTAAAGAACTTATAGATTAAAGATTACTTTTACAATAATAAACAATTAAAAAAACAAAATGACAACAGGAAGCACAGCACCAAGCACTTACACAAAGAAAATTGAAGAACAAAGATTTGAATTTGTGTTATACATTAACAACCATATCATCTGTCAACGTTATTTTAACGTTAAGGATTATAATCCAGAATCTATAAAATCTTTAGAAATGAAGGAGTTAATAGATAGAATAGCTGGATTAAATATTGATGGTTTCGGAAAACATGGTATCATACCTACATTCTTAAAAGATAAATCTGTTGAGTATTTGTGGGAGAATTATAACCCATATCAAGTTCAAGTAGAGGATAATACTAAAACACAAACTGGTAAAATAGATAATTTTCAATTTGAAATTAAAGTTGATAAGAGAGTAGTGGCAAGAACTGAGTTTTCAGGTAATATCTTCCCAACCCATGTAAGATATAAAGTTGATATTGCTGAAAAATTTATACCGATCTCTATATCAGGTGAAAATATCAATAGAGTTAAATCTAAAGTGTTGGAAATCATTAAGAAACATGATTCAGATAGTCGAGCTGAATATAATGATCTTTCTGGTGGGGTAGAATGTACAATAAAATCCAGTAAATATGTTGATAATGTGTACGTTAACGTTTTTGATAGCATAAAAAATGATATAAATGCGTTAAATGAAAACTTAACAATTAAGAATAAAGCGAAAAAATTAATACCATCTATTATAGGTGAAATTAATTATTTTTTAAGTCAAAAAAATTATACGGTAGAATACTAAACTGGTGATTTAAGATATATTTATATAACGACAGTTTTAAAAAAAGAAAAGAGTGTTAAATGGCGAAAACAGATAAAGATAGTTTAGGGAGTTTTGGGTTCCAGTTTCAACTTAAATTATTAGCAAGTATTATTGATGATAAAAAATTTGCTAATAGGATTATTGAAATTTTGGACCCAAATTTCTTTTACGATGAAACTCTTAGAGTAATAGCATCAGTAATTAAGGATGCTTATGATAAAAATGAAGTTAATCTTGATATGCCTAGTTTAGAAGCAAGATTAATGGAGGATTCAGGAACCACCAATAAACAAGAGTATTTCTCTCAATACATTGGTAAATTAAAAGAAGTTGATTTTGTTGATATTGAATGGACACAAAATAAAGCATTACAATTTTGTAAACAAAAAGCATTAATTAAAGCCGCAAAAGAAATTTTAACAATATCTCAAGAAGGTGAATTAGATGATTTCCCTAAATGTGAAGAAATAGTAAAGAAAGCATTAGAGCATGGCGGTGAGAAAGATGAAAGTATAGGTTTGGGTGACAATATTGATAAAGTATTATCACCTAATTTTAGAGACCCAATCCCAACTGGTATAAAAGGATTAGATGCTGCCATGGATGGTGGATTGGCAAAAGGTGAGTTGGGACTTATACTTGCAGCATATGGTATTGGTAAAACAACAATATTAACTAAATTAGCAAGTTCTGCTAAAAATAACGGTAAAAATGTTTTACAAATATTCTTCGAAGATATTCCAGCTGTAATTCAACAAAAACATTATTCTTGTTGGACTGGATTAAAACTTAGTGAATTAAGTTCTAATTCTGAAGAAGTAAAAAGAGTAGTTTCTGAAAAAACTTCACAACCAGGTGAGATAAGATTAGTTAAATTGTCTAGTGATGGTATTACAATTCCAAAGATAAAACAATATATTAGAAAATTAAATTCACAAGGGTTTAAAACAGATATGGTTTGTTTAGATTATATTGATTGTGTACAAGCATCAAAAAAAATAGACGACCAGAATGTAGCGGAAGGTAGTGTTATGAGGGAATTTGAATCCATGTTATCTGATTTGAATATCGCTGGTTGGACAGCAACACAAGGTAATAGAGATGCTATTGATGCTGCTATAGTTGGTGGTAAACAAATGGGTGGTTCAATAAAGAAGGGACAAATTTGTCATTTCCTTATGACAATAGCAAAAGACCAAGATCAACAAGATAATGGTACTGCCACAATTGCAATTATTAAGTCTCGTTTTAGTAAATCTGGTAGATTGTTCGAAAATGCGATATTTGATAATGAGAGAATACAAATAGAGTTAGACGAAAACGCTAAAAGTAGATCAGTAAGTGAGCATAAAAAAGTTTTAACAAAAAAAGACACTGAAAGGGTTTCTTTTCTTTTTGATTCTGCTAAAGAAAATAGATTAAATGTTTTAAATGAGACACCAAATGTCGAAACTAATAATAATGAAAATAATGGTTAATAATTTATGAATAAAGTAATTGAAAAAAATAGTGATGTAGTTGAAAAAACTGAATCGACATATGATGAAGCATATAAAGCAGCCTTAGAGTATTTTCAGAATGACTTACCAGCAACTGTTTGGTTAGGAAAATACGCAGTACAAAAAAATAACATCTTCTCTGAAACAACACCAGATGATATGCATTTACGTTTAGCAACTGAATTTGCTAAAATTGAAGAAATGTATGGAGATTCAAGTAAATTAAATGGTAAGTTAAAAACTTTATCTGAATATGGTCAAAAAAGAGAACCATTAACAAAAGAAAGAATTTTTGATTACTTTAAAGATTTTAAATACATAATACCACAAGGTAGCGTCATGTCAATACTTGGTAATAACACCGTTATAGGGTCATTATCTAACTGTATTGTACTACCAAAGGTATATGACTCTTATGGTGGGATTTGTTATGCAGATCAACAATTGACTCAACTAATGAAACGTAGATGTGGTGTTGGGGTTGATATATCTACGTTAAGACCAGAAGGTAGTGGGGTATCTAATGCGGCTGGTAGTTCAACTGGTGCTATTTCTTTCATGGAAAGGTTTTCAAATACAACTAGAGAGGTAGCACAGAATGGTAGACGTGGTGCACTCATGATCTCAATTCATTGTAATCACCCCGATGTTGAAAAATTTGCAACAATAAAACAAAACTCTAAAAACGTAACAGGTGCAAATGTATCAATAAAGTTAACGGATGATTTTATGAAAGCTGTTGTTGAGGATAAAGAATATACACTAAGATATCCTTGTACTGATAGTGATGTTAAATTTCTAAATTGGAATAAACCATTAATAACAAAAACAGTAAAAGCAAAAGAACTTTGGAATGTGATAGTTCAATGTGCTTGGAATTCTGCTGAACCTGGACTTATTTTTTGGGACCACCAACATAACTACTCCACATCATCAATATACCCAGAATTTGAAAATATTTCTACAAACCCTTGTAGTGAAATTGCTATGGGTAATGATTCTTGTAGATTGATTGCTAATAACATGTTTAATTGTGTTGAAAACCCATTTAGAAAAAACAGTAAATTTAATTATGATAAATGGTATGAAATTAATTATGAAGCGCAAAGATTAATGGATGACTTAGTTGAGTTAGAATTAAAAGCAATAGAACAAATATTAGCTAAGTTGAAAAAGGATAAAGAACCCAATCATATAAAACAAATAGAAATCACTACTTGGGAACAATTATATGATTCTGGTAAAAAAGGAAGAAGAACTGGTTTAGGAATAACAGCATTGGGTGATACATTAGCAGCACTGGGTCTTAAATATGATTCTAAAGAAGCTATAAGTATTGTAGATAAAATGATGAAAACAAAATGCGAGGCAGAGTGGGATTCAACAATTGATATGGCAATAGAAAGAGGTGCTTTTGAATCATGGGATGCTGAGATAGACGAAACATCAACATTTATTCAAATGTTGAAAAAAGATTTACCTGAAATATACGAAAGAAATAAAAAGTATGGTAGACGAAATATATCCCCATCAACAGTGGCACCAACAGGTAGTCTTTCGATGTTGGCAACAGTAACTGATAAAGGTTTAAAATTGAAATTACATAACACTACCAGTGGAATGGAACCAATGTTTAACTTAAAACCAAATGAATGTTGGAACGTAAGACGTAAAAAAGTTAACGCTAATGATAAAAATTCTGTTGTAGACTATGTGGATGATTTAGGGGATAAATGGCAAGAGTTTAAGGTATTTCACTCTGGATTTAAGATGTGGGCACTAATAAACAAACCTAATTTGGATTTAAACACCCTTTCTAAGGACGATCTAAAGAAATTGGTATCAGAGTCACCATATGGTGGGGCTGGTTCATCTGAGATTGACTGGATTAAGCGTGTAGAAGTACAAAGTGTTATACAAAAGTACACAACTCACTCGATTAGCAGTACTATTAACCTACCAAATGATGTTAAACCAGAAAAAGTGGGTGAAATTTATATAGAATCTTGGAAACAGAACTTAAAGGGTATTACAGTTTATAGAGATGGTTGTAGAAGTGGTGTATTAGTATCTGATACTAAGAAAGAAGATAAACTTAAGATTTCTAAGACAAATGCACCAAAAAGACCTAAAGTACTAAATTGTGATATCCATCACGTAACGGCTGAAGGTAAAAAATGGGTAGTTTTGGTAGGATTGTTAGATGGAGACCCATTTGAAGTCTTTGCATTTAAAGAAAAGAAGTTAAAATTCCCATCTTCTTATAAAGAAGGTACCATAACTAAAGTTAAAAGAGGTCAATATGACTTGGCATGTGATAAAGGTGACTTCTTATTAGAAGACGTTAAAGACTTTTTTGAAACCGATGAACAAGAAAATCTAACAAGGTTAATTTCATTGTCTTTAAGACACGGAGCAGACGTTAAGTATATCTACGACCAATTAAACAAATCTGAAGGAACTATAGTTAGTTTTTCTAAGGCTATTGGTAGAACATTGAAGAAATACCTTAAAGATGAACCTAAAGGTGATTTTAAATGCGAAAATTGCGGTAGCACAAACATGATTTTACAAGAAGGATGTAGGACTTGTGTTGATTGTGGTAACGGAAAATGTGGATAAACACTAAAACTCACAATTTTAAATAAATAAGGGGCTTTATGCCCCTTTTTTTATTTATGTATATTTACTTATAAAAATACTTTACTATAATATTTATGTATAAAGTACGCTATGGGTAAAAAATTTATAAATATACGTTTTCCTTTTCAAAACAGTCCTCAAGGTGATTTTTTTGCATTAAATGACCAGAACCAAGATGCTATAAAAAGTGATTTAATGCATTTAATTTTAACGGCAAAAGGTCAAAGATTATATAATCCTGATTTCGGAACCAACTTAGTTAAATTCATATTCGAACCAGAAGATGGATTTACTTTAGCGAAAATAAAAGAAGAGATAACCACAGCTGTCAGGAAATACTTACCAAAACTTGAGATTAACGAAATAAATGTACAGCAATCACCTGATAGTGAATTTGCTGCTGTTATAACAATAAACTATACGGTGACAGATGATGTCTTCCAAGTATCAGATACAGTAATAATAAATTTATAAAATAATACCCATGGCAAACACAAGAATAGCATATACATCACGTAATTTTGCAGACATAAGGACCGATTTAATTAATATGGTCAGACAATACTATCCAGATATTTTTAATGATTTTAATGATGCATCTGTAGGTATGATGTTATTAGAACTAAATGCTGCTGTCGGTGATATGTTGTCATTCAATACTGATAGATCATTCCAAGAAACACAAATTGATTATGCACAAAAGACATCTAGCGTACTTTCAATGGCTAGAACATTTGGTTTAAATGTCCCAGGTAAAAGACCATCTGTTACATTAGTTGATTTTTCTGTTACTGTCCCAGTTTCAGGTGATACTTTTAATACTTCTTACGCACCAATAATAAGTGCTGGGTCACAAGTAAGTGGTGGTGGAAACATATTTGAAACAAGTACTGATATCGACTTCAACAATCCGTTTACAACAGGTGGAATACCTAATAGATTGATTATACCTAATTTCGATTCAAATAACAATCTTATAAATTATACTCTAACCAAAAGAGAAATAGTTTTAAATGGTTTTACTAAAATTTTCAAAAAAGTAATTAATGCTGCTGATGTTAAACCATTTTTACAAGTTGTATTACCAGATACTAACGTATTATCTATTACCGATGTCATCACTTTAGATGGAACTAATTTTACCACAGACCCAACCTTAGAACAATTCATGGATGATGATAATAAATGGTATAGAGTAGATGCCTTAGCTGAAGACGAAGTTTTTGTTGAAGATACTACTATTGTTAGTGACAACGCTGGTATAAAACCTGGAAAATGGATATCAGTAATAAGAAAATTTGTTACTGAATATAGTGACTTAGGATTCTTAAAAATGACATTTGGGGGTGGGTCTCAAGATATTAGTAGTATTGCCGATTTTGATACTAATCAAGTATTAGTAAACCAAATTGGTAATTTTATTAATAATATGTCGTTAGGTACTACACCATCTGCTAACACAACATTATTTGTAAAATATAGAGTTGGTGGTGGTAATGCATCTAATTTAGGTCCAAATATTATTAATACTGTTGGTTTATTAAATATAACTGTTAATGGTCCCAACAACACAATAAATAATTCAGTTATAACATCATTAACAGTTAACAATCCATTCCCAGCCTTAGGTGGTAGAGATGTACCTTCAGTTGAAGAAATAAGGAATTTGGTTAAATATAACTTCTCAGCACAAAATAGAGCAGTAACAATAAAAGACTATCAATCAAGAATATCATTAATGCCAGGTGAGTTTGGTGTGCCATTTAGATGTGGTGTATTTGAACAACAAAACAAAATAAATGTTTATATATTAGGTTTGGATGAGAATTCAAAACTGACAAACACATCTAATACTACTTTACAAAGTAATATCACAGAATACCTATCAAATTTCAGTATGATTAATGATTACGTTACTGTAACGGATGGTAGAATAATAAATTTAGCATTTGAGGTTGATTTATTTATCAATAAGAATTTCTCTCAATCACAAGTCATAAGTCAAGTAATAACAGACATACAAAACTACATGGATATTAATAATTTCCAAATGGGTGATAACATCTATCTATCTGATTTGGTTAAACAGATCAACAATGTAGCTGGGGTCGTTAACGTTATAGATTTAAGAGTATTCAACAAAGTAGGTGGTGTATATAGTTTAAACGAAATTTCACAACCATACATAAATTCAACCACTAGGGAAATAGATGTTTCCCCAGAGAATGCTGATTATACATTATTTGGTGAACCAACAAGTATGTTTGAAATACTTAACCCAGCAACAGATATTATTGTTAGAGTGAAATCTTAATAATATCTATGGTTTCCTTTATAATACAATATGATATATTTGTTTAAATAACACACAATTAAAAACTTAAAATATGGGTTGCGGATGCAAAGGTGGTAACAAAAGTGACATTAAAACAGAAAACAGTAAAGATTCTAATACCACAGAATCTATATTCAACACAGTAGTTAAATATATGCTTAAAGTTTTAATGTTCGTAGTACTATTACTATTATTACCAGTAATAAATTTAATGATAATTAAGTTCATATTTGAGACTTTGGTTTTGAATAAGAAAGTAGATTTTAAAGATATGTTATCATTCTTAACAACTAAACTGAAACCAATTGAAAAGGAAGAATCAGTAGATGAAATAAGTGAAGAAGAATTAGATGAATATGAGTTAGAAGAAGTAGAAGTCCTAAGATAATATGTCAAACACAGTTAGAATACGAACAACACCTAATGGTGGTGATAAATTTTTAAAAGTTAATTTAGAACAAGATTGGGACTTTATAGAAATATTATCACTATCAATATCGCAACAAAATGCATATAGAAAATTTTGTTCCGATTATGGTGTTATTGTTGGAAGGGTAATTATCAACAGTGGTTTTGGGGTTCCAAATGCTAAAGTTTCTGTATTCATACCAATAGATGATGTTGACAAGCAAAACCCAGAAATAAAAAGTTTATATCCATTTGAAGTCATTTCTGATAAAGATAGTGATGGTATTAGATATAACCTTTTACCAAAAGATTCTGACAGTCAAGATGATTGTTACACACCAGTAGGCACATTTAAAAGTAAGAGAGAAGTATTAGATAATGATACTATCTTACAAATTTATACTAAGTATTATAAGTTTACTACAACAACAAACAAATCTGGTGATTTTATGTTGTTTGGTGTTCCAGTTGGAACATACACTGTGCACGTTGATGCTGATATATCTAATATAGGTATTGCTAGTCAAAAACCTTATGATCTAATAAGCCAAGGCACACCAGAAAAATTGTTTCAATCACCAACTAAATTTAAATCAGATAAGAATTTAGATAAATTGATTCAAGTTAAAACAATGAATGCTGGTGTTAACGTACAACCATTCTGGGGTGATAAAGATAATTGCTCTGTTGGTATAAACAGATTAGATTTTGACTTAAACTATAGTATAGTTCCATCAGCAATATTTGTTGGAAGTATATTTGGTGATGCAGATAAACATAGCATAAATAAAAGATGTAGACCAAGAAAAAAATTGGGTAATCTATGTGAACAGGTAACTGGACCTGGTTCAATAGAAATGATTAGAAAAACAATTGATGGTCAAATAGAAGAATTTAATGTACAAGGGGGTAGAGTAATAGATGATGACGGTACATGGGCGTATCAAATACCTATGAACTTAGATTATATGGTTACCGATGAAAATGGTGATCTTGTACTATCGGATGACCCAAATAAAGGAATTCCAACGAGAACAAGCGTTAGATTCAGAATAGGAATGGATGAGAGTGGAAGTGAAGGTAGACTTAGAACAAGGGCAAAATATTTAATTCCACATAACCCATCTGATGATACTGAAATAGACTACGAATTTGGTAAAGATACTAAGGATAGTAGTTTTAGAGATTTATATTGGAATAAAATTTATTCTGTTTCAAATTTCATTTCTCGTTTTCAAACAAACACAGCAACCGCAAATACAAAAGCTATAACTGGAATAAAGGATGTCGATGGATGTGCTGGAACAGCAACTCCATTTCCGTATAATAGAATTAATACTGATACAAATCCATTATTTGTTATCATATGTTTGATAATTAAAATAGTAGCGTTTTTAATAACAATTATGAATAGTGTTTTTATCCCGTTAATAAATGTTATTATAAAGGGGTTAAATGCTGTGTTAAAAGTGATTTGTGTTATCTTATTTAAAATAGGTAAATTCCTTGCAGCATTAACCCACCCAGCAAGTGCTGATAATAGGAAACAATATATGATCGATAATGATTTTTGTATAGGAGACCAAACAGATGATGGTGGGTCTGGGTCTGATGCTATCCATTGTGATTGTAGAGATATATTAGATTTAATAGGGTGTATACATGTTGAATGTCCACCTGATAGTGGAATAACATTTGCTCCAGGTTGTATACCAAAAAATAATTCTTGTACACCACCACAACCAAACCCACCTTCAGGTAGTTATCCAACATCAATTGATGGTGGGTCAGCATGGTGTGTTGCTAATTATAAAGTTGGTTTAACACATTACGTTGGTGATTCATTTGGTGATGATCTATTAAATAGTGGATTAGATGATTGTGTAGCGTTTCAAATGGCTCAAATTTTAAATATTTTCCAATTTGATTTCTATAATGATTGGATAAACGGTTCACTTTATGGTTTTTTATTAAAATATAAAAAGAAACATAAAGGACGAGAAGTATTTTGTGAATATGATTGTAGTCCAAACTTTACTGGTGGTGTTGATGGTAATAATAATGGTACACCAGATAACAATTGTCATACGAATGTTTTATTAGATACTTGTTTTATTAATGGTGTAGCAGTACAGTATAGTAAAGTTAATTATATTGGTAAAGACACTCAAAACAAATATTATAAGAGTAATCAAGTTAAGGAAGGATTAATAAAGAAGGTTGATGATGATTTTTATTATGCTGCTTCAACTCATGATGCAACATTAAAATTATTCGCTACAGACGTAATAAATTTAGGGTCAGTATTTGATTGTGATTGGCAAGGTATCCCTAAGATTAATCAATATTTAATACCAACAACTTATAAAATACCACCAGATGTAGGTGAAGTAGTTGATGGTGGAACAGCACTTGAAACATGTGGTATGGTTAATGTTGGTAACATTAACAGTAATGTGTTTTTTGCTATAAATTGTTTTGGTGTTCACGTAGATGATAAAGGTACATTGAATGCAAGACATATATGTGAGTTTGGTGTTAATATAGATGAAGCGCAAGAAGACCCAATAACAGGTGCTATTACAGTTGGTTCTGATTGTATAATAGGTTCTAATGATATAGATGATGGTGGTGGTAAATTTTTTAGAGATGTATTCTATGGATTAAATGTAAATGGTCCAAATGTTTATGGATTAACATTACCAAGCACTGGATTTACAACCAATTTTAATATTGCTAATAGACCAATATATAATTTCGCTACTGTATCTGATTCACATGGTGTTAATAATGGTGTAAATTATATTAACTTTAGAGGTATTACACCAGCTAGTGACCAAGCATATGCACAACCAAAACATTCTTATTTTTTTTACTTAGGTTTGATACCTGGGAAAACAGCATTGGATAAAATGAACCAAAGATTTTTCACAACTTGCGTACCAGTAACCAGAGATGATATGGTTATTCAAGCTGGTTCTTCAGTATCAATTCCTGTTGGTGGTGGTAATGCAACATTTACTTTAACGTTTACAATTATTGGTGGTACACCGAGTTATTCTTATTCAATTACTGGTGTTAATGGTACTAGTTATCATAATCCACCAACAGGAACATTAACAACAACTAGTGGTGCTGTTATAAGCGGATTAAGTGCTGGTACTTATTTGATAAGTGTAACAGATTCATTAGGTACACCAGTAACAAAAACAATAATATTGGTTGACCCAACTAATCAATCGTCAGGTGGTGGCGGTGTTGGAAGTAGTTAAAAATATATTATGGATACAAATAGAATACAACAACGATTAAATTCTGAAACTTCAGTTAAATCTTCAAATACAAATGTTAATTTGAAGGTAAATCTTGAAGGTAAGGAAAGATTATTGCCACCTGATAAGATAGATCATGTTGTTGATGTTGGAGTTCAATTTAATGTTGAAAGACAAAATTGCCCTTTTTATAGAATTATTGGTACAATAAATCCATTAGTATCAAATGTATTGTTTAATTTAAATAACCCATCTAATGCTGATTTATATACGTGGTCTGGATTTAATTATCGTAACCCTACTACTTTAGATTATAGATTTTTAGATACCTCATACCCAAAGGATAAAGATTTACAAGATTTAACTGATATAACATATAGTGATGCTATAAAAAGATATTTAAAAGAAATAGAAGGTTGGTTTGGGTATTTTGACCCAGATATTACTAAAGTAGGTCTTTGTAATTTTTTAGATATGGAGCCACAAAGACAAAGATTTTCTTTTCTTCCAGATATAAACCCTTATAATTGTGGGTCAAATTGTAAAGTAACGAATAATTGGAATTTAACAATAACTTATCCAGCAACAGCAGACACAAATCAATTTATTGTTAGAAATGGTTTGTTTATATTTGATCGTATTGCAGTAAATGTTTCTGGAAGAAACATGATTGCATTAGGTACACCAGTGAGACATAATTTAGTTGCTGGTGACACAGTTAGAATTAGTGGTACAACAATTGACGGTGATTACCAAGTTGTTAGAACTGGTTTAGATAATGGTGATTTACAAGATTATTATTTTGCTATAGATGTCCCATCAACTGGTCCATCTCCATTGGGTATCAATTCAAGAATGAAAAAAATTATCGGTGGACAAGAATCAACATATTATTTTAGAAAATTTAGAAAAATAAAAACAAGAAGCACACCAGTAATTGAACTTGATGATTATGAAATATATAAATTAGCGTTCAGTGAAAATATATACTTTGATGAGATAACACAATTTGCGTTTAATGAAGATATCCTTATTAGTGGTTTAACAGATAATTTAGGTAGACCTTTAAGTGAACTTTATTTAACAGCAATAAAAACAGATAGTAATAATCTTTTTGGGAGTGTTTCTTCTGGCATTGAAACTCCGTTTATGTTAACTTTGAATAATAGTTTGGGGACTGGTTATTTAAGAAATATCCCAGCGATTAATAGAATACATAACGGAGGAACAGGTTCGACAGGAACCCCATTCCCAAGTCATTATCCATTAGAGGTTAGTGTTTCAGGTACAAACAATAATAATACCATAGGTAATAACGATTATTATGGTGATGTTGTTGAGTATAACAATTTTACAGTACAAGAAGTGGTATTGGCTGATGTATGTCATAGATTTAATACTCTTAATAGAGAATCTGCGCCTACATTAAATTATGTTACAGCAATAGGCACAACACCAATCACCCAATCAATAACATTAGGTCCAAGACAAGAAGGTTATTTTTATAAACCACACAATCTTATAAAAATAAGAGAATTTTCAAGTTATATTGAACAAGGTGATTCACATACAGCAAACATACCTAGTTATGCACAGAATTTAGGTGATGGGAGATATTTATGGAGAGATTTGTTAGACATTGGGTTTAATGAAAGTGATGCTGTAGCATTGGATTATCCATTTTTAAATGGTTCTCATTATCGTTATAAGAATATTTCTTTTAATGTTAGGAGACAAGACCCATTTAGTCAATGGGGATTATATTATTCTAATTTTCCAGCAGACCCAATTGGTGAAACAACTTCGACTAAATTTATAGTTAATTCTGCTAACAATGTTTGCTAACTCATATAAAATAAATATCACAACTGTATCTACCGCTTCTACAGCAACTACTATTAATATACCAATTAATTTAGAGTTTCAATTAGTAGATCAATCTGAATTGGTTGAACGAGTGTTTGTTGAAACTGAAGTGGAAAATTCTATTAACCCAATTTTTGATTACGAAAAAATTAGGTTAACACCAATATTAGTGTCGTTATCAAATTTAACTGGAACAACAGTTGTAAATAATCCATTTGTAAATCCACCAACAGGTACTATAACTACTGGAGGGGGTGGTGGAACATCAGGGACTTTCATTCCAACAGGAACAATAGCAGCTTCACCAAGTTCTCCAGCGTCTGCACCAGCATCAACAACAACATTTCCAGCAGGTAATTTCGTTGCTAATAACCCTACTGTTAGCCCAGCACTACCAAATATTAATGTTGGTAGCACGTCTGTTCCAGCAGCATTAGGGAATGTTGTTGTATCCAGCACCACAAGTACAACCCCACCACAAAGTTCTATTGTTAGTCCATCAAACCCTTCGGTTGCTAATGTTAGTATACCTAATGCGTTAACTTCATTTTCGTCTAGTTCATCATTAGTAGCGTCAAGTTCTAGTAATTCAGTAGCAACAATAAATACTTCTACTGGTAGTGTTGTTGCTGTTAATAATGTATCTCCTTCAAATGCTGCAACACTTGGCGGTTTCAATGTAACAAATGCTGCCACTGGAAACGCAGCAGTAAATTCTGGTAATCTTGGAAATTTCGGTAACGTTGGTAATCTTGGTGGATTATTTAGTGCTTTTATTAGTGGGTCACTTCCAACAACATTTGATTCAAGTAGTTGTACAACTAGTCTTAGTGGTTATAATGTTAATAATATTGTTTATAATATTTCATTCCTAACTGGTACACCACCAGTTATTAACGGGGTATCAACATATAATGATATAGGGTTTTCTGATAGTGATATAAAATTCAAAACAAATGCTTTTAAACAAAGTTTTTTAAGTTTATTGTTTTACGATTCTGATAATGCATTAGAGCAAAGGTTAATATCTTATGTTGACCTTTTCCCTAATATAACTGGTAATGATCTAAACCCATTAAATGCTACAAATGGGTTACCAGGTCAACCAAAACCAGCTTCAGAAATACCAGTTAGTTTTGTAATTTCAAACCCTTTATTGAAATGTTCAAATTCATCAGAAGGGTTTTATCTTTATGATTACAAAGATACTATACCAGTTGGTGGTTTTAAGTACTTATATATGAGAGCATCATTCAATAATGCTAAGACTGGTAAAATAACTAATTTAATGGTAGATGATAGTCCATATACAATAGATAATTTAGTGAATAAATTATACACCAGATACATATTGATAAGAAACAATACTGGTTTTTACTATAAAATAGATGATACGTATAATTTGAACACAAGTGGTAATCATACAGGTGCTAATAACGTTACAATTACTAACAATAACATTATTGTAAATCTATATCAAATACAAGCATTGTAATGGAAGTATTAAAACGTAAAATATTATTAGAAAATAGCATCGATAGGGGTGCTAATAGTCCTACTTATGGATTATTAACAGCTACTTCATTCTACGTAAAGATATCGATCACCCAAACAATGGATGATATGGGTTTATTTACTGATATGGTATATATCCCTAATGATGGAATCAACCAAAATCCTCCAGATTATAGCATATTAAGTCAAAAATTAACACTTAGTGGTATAACATTTCCTTTTATGATTGGAACCACACCAAATCAATTAACAGGAATAACTGGAACTAAGGCATTTGAATTGAGATTAACTGGAACAACCGCATCAAATCACTATAGTTTTGGTAATCTAAATATAACTGGAACAACAGACAGTAAACTTGAGAATGTTAGATCGTATAATTTACTAAATCCGTTTCAAGTTGGGTTCAATATTTCAACTGAGGCATATACAGCGTATAATGGAACAGTAATTTCTGGTGTTAGTAGGGTAACAGCATTAGGCGAACCAACAATTTATGCTTTTGACGCTCTTCCAAACAGTTTTATTGGGACATCCAATCAAACAACTGGGTTATTATATAAAGATTATACTGGGATAACCAAATCTCTAATTGTAAATGGTGTAAGTAAGGTGATTCCATTGACAATTGTATCATTTGTTGGTGAAGGTTGGAACCAAACCAATGTTTCATTATCAGCGTTGACAAAAGAAGAATATTTATTTGGAATTACTACCCCTCCAAAAGTAGAAAGTGATGTATTTATAGATAGAGGTGCAACAAGTGTAATGGATTCTCATTTAAGACTATCAGAAATTAGAAATTTAAATGAACTAATAAGATATGGTAACGGATTTTACAATTTGACGCAACAATAAATGATATATGCTTGATAATGAATAAATTATTAGTATATTTTAGTATAAAATAAATAAAATAATATGGCAACAGGAACATATGGTATAGTTAGACCAGCAGATATAACAACAGATGATGTTGAAGTGTTTTATCATTACACCCCATCAAGAGATTCAGTAGGAAATTCAGATTTAATTAAATTAGACGCATCACAAGTATTAATACCTATTGATAACCCTAACAAAACCCAATCAAATGTTACTGGTTTTGAAGTTTTCGGTGGTATGTACACACTTAAATTACCAGTTGCAACTTTTGGTGCAAAAGGTATTTACACAATTATAATAAAACCAATAGAGATTAGAATCCCTATCGTAGATTGTGGTGTGTTATCGGCATTCCCTGATATTAAAGGACTTATTTTTGATTCCGCTACTGTTCCACCTAATTTTCTTAATAATTTTGAAAATAATGGTTTAGTAGGTTATAGAATTGAATATTTAAACCCAAACGTTACTACTGCTAATGCAAAACTTAATAATTTTTTTACTGTCATCACATCAAATAATTTTGCTGAACCAGTAAATCAAAATATTACCAATTCAAGTCAAAAAGCGATCAGTTATCGTTTGAATGATAACTCTACTCTTGTTTTTTGTACCGTATCACCAGGTTCAGCATCTAATGTTACACCTAATGCATTACCATTCATCGGTCAACCAAATCAACAAGTAATAATCACCAACACTTTCTTTAATCCAGTTATGATAGAGGTAGAAATGGTTGAACATGATGTTGAAACACTTGCATTTGCTATGTTTGGTAATCAAACTAAGTCATTGGAAGATGGTATATATACAATATACAACTTTAACAATGACATTTATAAACAATACAACTTGTACGAAATAAAAGATACGTTTACTGGTAATCCTTTATTTGAAGTTAGAGAAAAAAGAGATAGTATTGATTTTACTAAAACCTTTGCAACAATAACAACAATATAATATGAGTAATAACAAAGTAAAAGTTGTTGGATACGCTAAAGCCGTTAAATTTGGTAATGGTATTGAGTATACTAATTTCACACCTGATTTAGTCGGTTTTCAATTGGCTAGCAACGGTGGTACTCCATTATTTACAATGGGGTCTTTTGCTATTACAACAAATATGGAACCTAAAGTTGATAAGAAATTTATCACTAATAAGTTCTCAAATTTTGTCACATTAACAGATTTAGATTTAACATTAGAAGAAACAATAGTTTTATTAACAAATAATGCTGGTGTACTACTAAATTTAGATAAAACAAACTTAAGTAACTACGCATTGTTCGGTTCATTAAGTGAATTAGTTAGAGTATCGTTAGAAGATATTATAATTAATTGGCCAGCGTCATTATATATGACTCCGTTGATACAAAGTAGTACTGATGTTAATACATTATCAGGAAATACTGTATTGGATTATGAGTATAATAGTTTAACAGACTCAGCAACGTTTACAGTACCAACAAACTTTATAAGTAATAAGTTTCAAATTAATTACCAAGAAAATGGTACAATTGTAAACACATTTAATGAAACTAATAATATAAGAAATCTTGTACCTAACTATTCATCATACAGTGTTTTATACAATGGTATGGAGTATGCTGTTTTAGGTTTAACTGGTTCAACTAACCTACTTGATGATTATTTATACATAAGTGTTAGTGGTAACCCATTTTCTGGATTAGGGTCTGATTCAGCAACATATTATCATATAAAACCAAATAAATTAATAGAAGAACAATTTTTTAATTCATTGCCAGATTTAGAGGCATATTTGTTGAATAGATTAGTTATACCACAATATACTGCGACATTTAAATACCCTATTAAGTCTGAAACTGGTGTCTTATTATACACAAGTAGATCACTTACATGGCCAGTAACAGATGGATACAATATAGATTTTGATACTATTGATTATACTAATTATGTTACTGCTTTATTAGAGATTTCTCAAACTTTTGATTTATACACTAGTAATCTTATGAATAGATTTTTAGTGACAGAATCAATAACTGATTTTGATACTTCACCAGTATATTTTTCTACTGCTGACCAAGATTCTACTGGTCAAAAAATGAATAAAACACTAAATATTTATGGTAGAGAGTTTGATGAAATAAATAATTTCATAAATGGTATTGCATTTGCACATACCGTATCTTATGATAAACAAGATAACATACCAGACATATACTTAAAAAATTTAGCTAAAGTATTTGGTTGGGGATTAGTTTCATCTGTATTAGAAAATGACTTATTAAGTAGTTATGTGAGTTCATCACAGTCTACCTATTCTGGTCAAAGCGTTGGATTAACACCAGTAGAAGCAGATGTTGAGTTATGGAGAAGAATTATTCTTAATACACCATGGTTATGGAAATCTAAAGGTACCAGAAAAGCAATTGAATTCTTATTCAAGTTTATAGGGGCACCAAATGGGTTATTCAAATTTAATCAATATGTATATTTGGCGAATGCACCTATAGATGTAGACTTATTTCAACAAGCATTAGCATTAAACGGATTAAGTACTGATCTATCATTATACCCTATTGATGAAGATGGTTACCCTAGTCCTTTAGAAAACACACCTGATTTATATTTTCAATCAGATGGTCTTTGGTATAGGGAAACAGGTGGCAGTGGTTCAACAATAGATATATTAACTGGTAATAACCCTCACTTAGGACCATACGATGGTGGTTTTAGATATATAAATCAATTCAGAACACTTATACCTAATTTTTCGGCAGTAACTATTAGTTCAACGACAGTTACATCTGGTTCAACTAATTTATTTAGTAACTATAATTCTGGTTCATTTAATGGATATAACGGAAACACATATGTTGATGCTACAGACAGTAATGGTTTTGATTTAGATAATTGTTTTGTCGTAGATTCAAGTATTATCACTACACCAAAAGTTAATTTGAATGGAGTTTCTACATCACAAGCATCTCTTTGTGGTTGTAATGATACTGACACAACCTCTAATACTTTATCTGGAACTAGTGATGATGCTTTAAGTATTTGTGTAGGAATAAATCAACAATCACAGCAAAGTGATGCTGAATTATGTCAACAAAACATTCAATCATTTGCTGGTTCTCCAGATAATGACGGAACATTAGTATTTAGGTATTATGAATATAATATGGATGGTAGTATCTATAGTGTAGGTGGAGTGCCAGTAACTAACACTAGTGAATTTGTTACACAAACTTGTTGTGGTGTTAATGGCGGTAAATTAGTTCCGTTAGTGACTACCCCTAATTATAACCCTAGTGGTGGTCCAAATGCTGGACCAAAACTAATTAGTAAGTATTCTATTATGGTAGACCCATATCCTTTTAGTATTGAATTCTCGCTTGATAATAGTAGTAGTACATGGACAGATACAATAACAATATTTTTGACACCAACTAATAATGGTACAGTATTCCCTGATTTTACTATCATAACATTCCCTATTTTGAATGGTAATCCAGATGGTTCAACAACTCAATTAACAACAGGTTATGTAAACGCTCAAATAGCTACTCAAACATTGCCAGCTGGATTTACTTTTGAATGTGTTGAAATTGAAAGTCATAGAAAAATTAAATTTAAATTAGCAACAGATAATACATTGTATGCTTATACAACAATTAATGTTTCATCATCAGAAAATAATGTTAGTTACAATAATACATATTATTGGGTGAAATCAGCAGTAACTCCAATATTAGAAAATACTGGTTATATATGTTATTCTGGCGTAACATGCCCTAGTGCTGTGGTTAATTTTAATTGGATGCCTTATTCATTTGATTCTAACCCTGCACCAAACGTTACAAATAATTATATAAAATTTAGATCACCAGATTGGGTTCCAGATTTTAATGGTGTACCATCATTTGCTTGGCAAAAAGTAACAGCTGATGGTACTAATTGTATTGGTGATGGTTATACAGTTGCTGTACCAAATGTACAAGATGATTGGAAATTAAATACATATGGTTTTGCTTGTTCATTGACCCAAAAAGGTTTAGATGACCTTAATGCTGGACTTGAAAGTGTTAAAAATATTGGTGGGACATTATCACATATGACATTTCCAAGTAATAGTGTTATTTGGAACACATATTATTTAAGGAGTATAGGTGCGATACCATTTAATGCAATATTTGACGGTACATTTGACGGAAGTTTAATAACATAAATTAAAATAAGATATTTATAATAAAATAAGATAATGCCAATAACACCAACAGCCGTTTGTAATAGTTATACTGATATAATCAGTAATCAAGGTGCTGTAATCAATAATAGTGATGGAACCGTATCAGTGTTTGTAAAAAACAATGTAGGTGCACTTGTGCCATTCCCATTGATTGAGAAATGCTGTAATCTATTGGCTCAAACTCAAACAACTGGTACACCATACTATTGGGATGCTAGGGCACAAACATGTAGATGGGATAACACAAACGGAGCAGGTAATTCTTCAGATACTTGTACATTAGATAGTGTATTTAAATTAGTATTAAACCCAGCTGGTAATGATGGTGCTTTATTTACAATTGATAATTTAAATCAAAACGCACATTTAGATATAAGTTTTGATTATTTGTTTAAATTCACATGTGAATCATTAAATGCTCTTACATTAGGTGCTAGTAATATTTTGAATTTTACTTTACATAGAACCACAGGGAATGGTGTTTGGTCAGATCATTTGGTTTTGAAATTTGGTAACACTAATGTTACTTTTGCTGATTTTAATTTAATTGCTAATAACCCTACAGTTGCAACTGTTAATGCAGCAATTGCTGCTGGTATAATAACAAATGGATATACATTAACATGTACATCAGTCAATAACGTAGCGACAACTATTAGTTTTCAATTAACAACAAATAATAATTCAATAGTTGGTACAACCGTTGGCGCAGTTTCTGACCCATTTGTCGTTACAACAGTAAACGTATGGGGTAACGGTAATGGACCATTTGGTGGAGGTAACAATTCACTTTGCAATCCTATTCAAGCGTTAGAAACATTAGATGTATCTGTAACTCTTGATGTTGAAAATGGAAATACAACTACTACAGTAGCAGAATATCAAATGTTTTCTTCTATTGGTCAAAATAATTTAAGGTATCATCTTATAACACACCCAACAAATAGCGGATTCTTTATTTGTGGTGACCCAGTTAATGGAGACCCAAGTAACTTAACAAGTTGTTCCCCATTGATTACAACTGGGTCTAATAGCACAAATGTTTTTACTTGTAATACACTTAAATCATATATCAATAGTCAAATAGGTGGTGGGTTACCAGCGAATGCTTTTAATTCAGATTGGATACGATTTAGTACAACTGTAACTGATTCAAATATATTAGATCAACTTAAGAATAAAAAAATAAAACTATCTATTAAAGTTAATGATGCTTGTGTTAATTTTTGTGTATTATTAGATAACATAACACTTGGAACACAATATTCAAATGTAACACAAAATAATATATTTTTAACCAAATCACCTGGATTTACATTAGATAGAATTCGTGATAATAAGAAAGCGTGGGTAAAAAACACCACACCTATTGAAAGAAGTTTTGAAATCACAAGAAGTGATGGAACTAATTTAATAAGAGGTACGAAATATAATGTAAATGATGAAAGATTAGTAATTAATTCTAAAGAAATAGATTTAGATATAAGTCTTGCATCAGCAATAGAAACAGATGTTTGGGGATACGTTGTTGATAATCCTTGTTTATTAACTGGTTTAACCACTACTTGTGGGTGTAGTAGAAATGTTTGTACTGAAAACGATTTAGTAGTTAATGGTAAATTCATAACTGATTTAAGTGATTGGTCTACAGTTTCTTGGGTTTGGAGTGCTGGAACTGCATATTTGTCTGGTTTTGGTACACCTAAAAAGTTAAGTCAAAATATAAATAATTTAATTGATGGACAAACATATATAGCGAGATTTACTGTTACTAATTTATCTGGTGGTATAGGTTTAAGAGCATCATTGTTCGAGGATTCAACATCGTTAGGTATAATAACGAATGGTACTTATTCAATTGAAAGAGTATACAATGCTGCTTCAACAGATGTGAACGCTAGTGGTATAATGTTCCAAAACCAAGGTGCAATAACTGTTTCGGTTGATGATGTATCAGTGGAAATAATTTGTCCTACTGGTTCAACTGGTACTACAACTATTTCTATTGGGGGTCTTCAAAGTCAAAATGCTATGGTGGGTGTCGGAAACCCGTATCAATTTAATTCTTCAGCAACATCATCTTTTGAACAAGACTCTATTGTATCACCAGTTGTTGGGAATTACTATACAATGAGTTATACAATTAGTAATTTAACTTCTGGTTCAGTTGGTGTTTCTTTATTTAAAGTTGGTAATCCAGCATCAAAAGCAGATGATATAAGAACAGCGGATGGTACATATACATTAACAAAACAATATTTAGGTTCTGTTGGTGGAGGATATATTTCAGTTAACGAACAATCATCATCTCCGTTAACAATCATTACTGTAAATTCCATAACATCAGTTGATGTTCCACCAGCATTTGAAAACCTTCCATCTTGTTGTGGTGATGATGCTGTTGATTATTCAGCATTATTGACACAACCAATTAGCGCAATAACTGTTGTTGAAGATTTTGAATTTTTCATAGCGTCCGAATTAATAGATGCTAAAGATAGAAAAACATTAAGTGCATACCCAACACTTAGAGGGTTATACGATAGATATTTGAATAGTTCAGGTTATTGTTCAAACATAAGTTCAGCATTTAGTTATAAATCAGTAGATCAATTTGCTGGGTTAGTAGGAAACTATTGGGTAGATATTATTGAGCAAGTAGTTCCAGCAACAACAATTTGGGGTGCAACAAAAATTTATTCAAATACAATTTTTGATTCACAAAAGTTCAAATATAAAGCATACACATTATTAATGGGTGATAATGTATTTGAAGGTATGTCGGTATTAAGTCCAGCTAGTGGAAGTAGTACAGGTGTTGAAGTAGTAACAACTGTAATAAGTCCTACTGGTAATACATTAACAAGCACCTATTCAAATCCTTATTTAGTTCAAATGAATAATGGTTCTGAATTTATAGGTACAGTAACAATAATTGGTGGTTCTGGCGGTAGTCAGAATAATCAAACATTATTTGCAGGGTAAATATTTATAAGATATGCCACAATTAATAATAAGCGTAACAAGTAATATACTAGATAATTTTAGTACTAGTGTCATTTTGTTTAATTCTGTAACTGCTCAAGTACAACAAGAGGATTACATAAATTTAAATGGGTTCACTGCTTATTTGCAAAATTTTAGTAAAATTGAATTTACACAAACATTACAAAAACCATTAACTTTTGGTTTGGTAAATACATATAACGTTCCAATGGTTACATTGAATATATCATATTAATGAGACATCAAGAAATAATATACATACAAAATGAGAACGGTGCAGTTCGAAATAAAGACATATTGAATGTTAATATGAGTTCTGACATATGTGTATTTGAAGCACCAGTTTTCAATGTTAGTGGGGCAACAAAAATAGATTGTCCAACTGGAGCAACTGGTACAACAATTAGCACTGGTGCTACTGGTGTACATGTTATAAGTACTGCAACAACAATACCATTGATATTTGATTTTACAGCTAATACAGATACATTTACAGCAACTAATGCAACGTTCAATTTTGAAATATATAAATACGAACCATTAACTGGATTGTTTACAGTGCCAGCAGTATTCGTGTCAGATGACATACAATATTCAGCATTTAGTGCGACCAATTCAACCACACAAACGGTTCAAGTTGCTGATTTAGGATTGGATGGGGATTACTTGATTAAAGGTTTCTATCAATTTGAAGTTTGTACTGATTTTTTAAATAGACTTGGTAAAACGATAAATACTGTTCTATACCGAACTGGTAGATCATATGGAATATATGACCCTAATTTAGATTATTATTTTATAGCATTAAGGGAAGCTGAAGAACCAATACTTCTAACGAATGGTAGTAATACTCCGTCAGCTAGTCAATTATTTCAACAAGTTATTTTACCAGATGCAGGTGAAACTGAAATAACTATAACATCAAATTATCAGGGGGATTTTGTTGTAACCTTAAATGGTTTAGTATTGGCTAATGGGTATGATTATACCTTCACAGGTAGTGTTATAACACTTAGTTCAGCAACAGTTTATGACGATATTATAAGCATTATTTATACCACAGGTAGTGGAAACAATTTAGTTGGGGATAATATAAATGTTACCAGTGCGATTGTTAGTGGTACTACAAATAATGAAGGTAGTGATAACCCATATTTTGACACTACAACTGGAAAATATGAAATTTTTACAACAGTTACACCAGCAGATGGTGGGACAATAATAGTTATGATTAATGGAGCAACATTAGCAAATGGTATCGATTATTATCAATCAACCTCTAATCCTAAGAGGATTATATTAGAAGGTAATTTACTTGTTGGTGATATAATAACTATAGTTTATTTTGCAAGAACAGATGTGGTTAATGGTTTGATAACTAATACACCTTTGATTACTTGGTCTATAACAACAGCACCACAATTAGTAAATGGGGAGTTTGTATTAGAAGTTAGCACTGGAAGCACCTTTTCAACATTCTATTCAACTGGTTCAACACCATATGTTGTTGGACAAACAATATATTCACAATCGTTTACTGCTAGTGGAACAGTAGGTACTGTTTTATATTATAGGGTTAAAAATACTAAGGATTATGTGACATTATGCGATCAAATAGTGGAAACAATAGCGTATAGTGAAATAATTCCATTAACAATACTAACTAATGCGATAAATAGTTACTAATAATGTTTACTATTTAGTTTTTATGACTAAAATAAATTATGAAAATAACAATATCTTAGGATATTTATATTAAAAATAAACAAATAATATGAGTTATATAATACCAAGTACCAGCCCCTTTGTTTCGATAAAACTAACAGAAGTTGGTCGTTCTCAATTAGCTCAAGGCCAACTTACTTTTGGTTATTGGGGTATTGGAGACTCTGAAATAAATTATGATAGAGAAGCTATTGTAGATGCTAATCAATCTGATGCCTCATTGTCAGGTGCAAGTATTATTTTTAGACCATTCGATTATCAACCAAACATTAAATCATACATAACACCTTCAGGTGCTACAACACCATTTATACCATTAGATTCATCAAATATTAACGTTATTCAAGCAGTAGTTAACAACGCTGCAACTGAAAGAGGGTTTTTTACAGGTGGCACAACAGGGTCTACAATATCTTATACTACATTAACAGCAAGTACATATACTCCTTATTCTCAATCAATTGCAAACACATATTTTACTGGTGGTACTACATTAAGTGGGTTCTCATCAACAACAGCATTTACAACAGGGGATATATTATTGGTTAAATTAACTAATGATACTGTTACTGGATTTACACTTAATGATAATTCAGTACCATTACCAAATTTATGGTTTAAGATTCAATCTAAAACTTCAGGTACTGTTACAGTTGATAGAGCACTACCAAACAACTCGAATAATACTTCTTCAAGTTCAGAACTTATTGTGTATAGGGGTGGAGAAGTATACAACACTATCGGAACAGGTAATACTACTGCTTATTGGGATTCAGGTACATTATCTTTTGATTCAGCATCAAATGTTACATGTCATGATGTTCCAGTTTGGAATATGAATAACGTATGGTGTGAGAACTTAGCTGGTATGACTGGTTTAACCACAACAGCACTTTATGAAGATTATACTTACTTTGGGTCATATCAATATTTAGGTACTAAAAACCCTTATTTAGAGTTTTTATGTGAAACTACAGCATCAACACAATCTTTAGTTAGTTGTAATGGAACTGGATTCAGCTATCCAGACACGATTTCTAAATCAGTATCAATACTTCATTATACAAACAATACAATTTCTAACTTGTATGGTGAATTCTTCTTTATAGATACCGATAATGATAAAATGGTTAGAATAACTCTTCCAGATTTGATGTATCACAGAGCAAATTATGCAACTTCTAGTGGCACTTCAATGGGTATGTCATTTATATCTAGCGGTACAACACAATATGTTGGTAATAGCGATATTACATTTATTGATTTGATCGAAGACCCATCAATGATTAGTAGTGGAAATACAGCGTTAGTTGTTGGTAAAGTTTACCCACAATTAAAAATTGTTGTTATAACCGATGATGAAATAGTTGCTGCGATGTCTTATAAATCAAATAGAAATTGGACATTACCATCATTATCTGCTACATTATCATCACCAAGTGGTGGTACATCTACAGGTGTATTGGCAGTTAATGAAACGATGTACTTAACATATTCATTAGAAAACGATACAACAAGTGGTCTTACAACTTCATTACCTTGTCAAAACTATATCCTTATTAGTAATACAACATCTTCAGCAAAAGATGTTTCATTTAAAATTAGTGATGTTGATCTATTACCTTATATGAGAAAAATAGAAAAAGGTGGTTATGATGGTATAGGTTGGAACGCTCGTAAATTCAAATTAGTTTATCAAATTGTATCTGACCCTAGTGTTAGACCAGACCCAAATGCTTGGAATGTTTATGACTACACATCAACTGCTATAACAACAGTTGCTGGTCAAACAATTGACCCAGTATTATTGGAGAATCAAATACCAACAACTAATGGGTTTATATTAACATCTATAGTTGACAGTGCATCTACTCAATTTGATATAACACAATCTTTATCAATGGCACCAAAAGTGTCTCCAAGCACATTACAATTTGGTGATGAGAGATTTTTCTATGGTAATTTGTCAACATATATCGGAGCAACTATATTTAAAACGCTTTTTGATATTAGAGTAAATTCAGGTCAATTTAATTTTACTTCAAACCCTACCATGGATACAACACTTACTAGTCCTCCTAACATTAAAGTTAGTGAAGTGGGTATTTACGATACAAATTTTAATTTGGTTGTAATAGGAAAATTAAGCACACCAGTACCATTGTTACCTGGTAATACAATAATGTTGGAGTTATCAATGGATTTTTAATAATATATAAATATGGGATTTAACGCAACAGCAGCAACAACAACACTTACAGCAAAGTTGACACCAATAGGTAGACAACAACTGATTTCAAATAATACTTTGTTAATTAGTTCGTTTAGTTTAGGTGATTCAGATGCTAATTATTATGCAGCTAATCCATTAGCAACAGGTGAAATTCCATCTGATGGTGGTGATATAGGTAGTAATAGTGGTGCAACTAATAGCACAGCATCAAATATTTCAATAAGAAGTGCTTTAATTGTTAATAGTACTGGTACAATATTTAAATCTGTTGAAACACAATCTTCAATTTTATCAACAGAATTGGTGTCCCTTGGTTTAACCACAGTGAGTGCATCAAGTCTAACACATAATTTAATTGATAGATATAGTGGAGATACCGATTCGTTGGTTAACTTATATTATTCTTTCGGATTACCATTGAATTCAACACAAGATGCTAAATTTACAGCAACAACTACTACAAGTGGTGGTTATGCCAATACAGCACTTAGTGGAATTGCTCAAACTAACATATTAGCAATTGCTATTGATGATAGTGTATATGGTGAAGTTTTAGACGGTAAAACAATAAGACTTGATCTACCAACAACTGCTGGAACCTATACGATATATAGCACATTCCAAAATCAAGGTATTAATTTAACATTACAAGATTCTAATATTACTGAAACATCTACAACAACTAGATTTATAGGTGATAACATAGCAATTTTATTTTCAGATGGTATAATGACACCAAATGGTGGTGACCCATCGTTAAGTTGGGCAACTGGTTACGGTTTAAATAAACCATTTAGTGTCAATCAAAAACAACTTTATAATTTAACAACTAATAGTAATCTATCACAAACAGCTGATACTGCTGTTGGTATTGCTTATTTAGATAAAGGGTTTTTAGTAATTACACATCCTACTATAGTCAATGCTTATCAAGCATCAGGGTCAACAGGAACAACATTATCATTTAATAGTGTGTCAACATCAGTATTCCAAAATATTACTTGTATTGCCAATAGAGGTGAATTTGGAACATCTACAAATACAACATTTGGTCCTGTGGACATCCCAAGAATAAGTGAAGTGGCATTATATGATGATTCACGTAATATCATAGCATTGGCCAAAACTGATCGTCATTTATTAAAGAACGTCAACCAATTTTTAGCAATAGGTGTAAAAATTAGTCTTTAACTATTTATATTTTTAAAAGTTATCTTATATTAAGAGAAAACCTTTTAAAATGGATAAAGAAGAATTTTTATTAGCATTGGACGTGTCAACCTCAACTATAGGTATTGCATTATTTCAAGACCTAGGTGACAAAGGAGATTTAAAGTTCCTAAAACATGTTAGTCCTAAGGTAAAACCACAACCAGAAAGTAAAATGGAAGAGTTGTTCAAAAAAGTAGAGATTTTTGAAGAAGAATTTTTAAAGAAATATGTAAATTTTGGTATTACCAGTGTTGTGATAGAAGAACCACTCCTTCAAGCAAATAATGTTTATACTGTAGCAACCCTACTAAGATTCAACGGTATGATCGCTAAATCAGTATATGACACATTAGGTATAGTGCCAGAGTTTATATCATCTTATGATGCCAGAAAATATGCTTTTCCAGAACTAATGGCAAAAAGAACAACTAAGAAAGATGGTACACCTAAAAAACCTAAAGATATAGAGAAAAGTGACCCAGTATTATTCGGTGCTTATCCATTTGATGTTGATAAAAAATATGTTCTTTGGGAAAAAGTTAATGAATTGGAACCAACAATTACTTGGTTCTATGACAAAAACAACAAACTTAAAAAAGAGACATTCGATACCAGTGATGCGTATACAGCAGGTAGGGGTTACATGAACAAAATAGGTAAATGGCCTATTTCTGCACCAGTAACTAAGTAATGGTTGCAAATACAATTTAATTTTAGTATCTTTGCAAGATGTCAATAATGGTTATCGATATTTTGGAAGACTTTTTAGGTGAACCTAGGAAGATTAATAAAGACACTGGTCAAATAGCATTTGATTGTCCAGCATGTTCTGAGGATAAAGGTATGCCACAAGGTGATGGTAAAGGAAACCTTGAAATAAACTACAATAAAGGTGTTTTTAAGTGTTGGTCATGTCAAGACACCAACCATATGCATGGACCCGTTATAAAACTCTTAAAACGATACGGAACACCCAAAAATCAACGAGATTATTTATTAGTTAAACCAGAATCAGAAGTGGTTCAGGATAAAGAACGAGTAGATATTGAATTAACCTTACCAGAAGGGTATAAAAAACTATCTGAATGTGCTCCAAATGATTTTAAATATGGCATGGCATTAGCATATCTTAGGAAAAGGGGTATAACTGATGAGATAATAAAAGAGTTCGATATAGGATATACATTTAAAGGGATGTTTTTCAATAGAATAATTATACCATCTTATGGTGTGGATGGTAAATTAAATTATTTTATTGCAAGGTGGTTTGCTAAAGAATACACTAAAATAAAGTATTTGAACCCAGTAGAACCAAAAAAAACAGATATAATATTTAATGAGGGAAGGATAAATTGGGATGCCACCATTTATTTGGTGGAAGGGGTGTATGACCATATAGTAACACCAAATTCTATTCCATTACTTGGAAAGTATATTACAGATGATCTTTTATATAAACTATACACCAAGGCTAAATCATATGTTGTGGTTTTATTAGACTCTGACGCTGAACAAGACGCTAAATTATTATATCAGAAACTAAATTTTGGTGATTTGTATGGTAGAATTAAAATTTGTATCCCACCTAAACCCTATGACCCATCAAAAGTATTTGAAGTTTTAAAAAATAAAGGGATAGTCAATTTATTAAAAAATTCCAGACAACTTTCAGAAACAGAATACTAAAATAAAGTTGCAACTTACAGATAAAATTAGTAAGTTTGCATTATGGGTAAACAACATGAAAGTCCAGTCTATTTAGAACCGATAGAACACGTATATATTCACCGTAAAACAGGTGTTAAATATGGTTCTGTAACCAAGGCCATCTCAGCAATCGAACCACATTTTGATGCTGATGCGGTTGCTGAAGCAATCACCCACCAAGCAGATAATGTAAAACAAGAGAGATATATTGGTATGACAAAATACCAAATTCTTGAATTTTGGCAAATGCTAAATGATGAGGCAAACACTTATGGTACAAAAGTACACGACATAGTTGAAAAATATTTAAAAGCAAATAAATGGTATTTCCCACCTAAAGTTAATGGTGTATTAACAGAAGAAGGTGCATTGGAACAAAAAGTGATTCAAGGGTATACCAATTTGAAAGTCGATGAAGGTATTGCAATGCATCCAGAAAGAATTATGTTTTCTGAAGAATACGAATTAGCTGGTATGTCGGATTTAATAGTTGATATAGACCCAGTTTGGTTTGATGTTGGTGATTGGAAGACTAATAGGATATTCAATTTCTATAATCCATATGGATATGAAACACTATTAAAACCATTCGATCATTTGCAAAACTGTCAATGGAGCATTTATACTATTCAGTTAAGTGTTTATGCACTTATGTATGAAATGGAAACAGGACGTAGATGTAGACAGATATGGGTTGGTTACTGGGATAAAACAATAGAAACTTTTCAAAGAATAAACATAATGTATCTCAAGAAAGAAGCAAAACAACTTCTTGATTTACACAAATATAATTTACAATACAAATAATATGATATTACTTTTTATTGCACATGATAATGGGAGATATAAACTCCCAGTAGATTTTGGTGATTCAGGTAGAATAGGGTCACTATCAAGAAGTAACGAATTTAAAGTTACTGTCTTAAGAAATTTAGCATTTTTTTACGCTGAACAAAAAATAACACTTGGTGAATTAAGAGAAGTTTTTACCGAAAAAGCAATAATAACGTGTGAAAACGATGGTTATATAAAAATAGAAAAGAATGGTTAAAAAAGTTGTACATCTTGCAGATATACACATAAGAACATATCGTTTACACGATGAGTATAAAGAAGTTTTTAAGACATTATTAGTCCAAATAACAGATGCTGTTAAAGACTATAAAAGAGAAGAAATCAGAATCGTAGTTGCTGGTGATTTAGTACACCAAAAAATTGTTATTTCTAATGAGCAACTTATTTTATGTACTTGGTTCCTTAGAAACTTAGAAAAAATAGCACCACTTATTGTTATTGCTGGTAATCATGATCTATTAGAGAATAATAAAGATCGTGTTGATAGCATCACTCCAATTGTTCAATTCTTACCAGATGCTAATTTAAACTATTTCAAAGAAAGCAAATGCTATTTGGATGATAATATTGTTTGGTGTGTGTATTCTATATTTGAAGACAATAAAGCACCAGAAATAGCACAAGCAAGACAAGAGTTTGGAGATGATAAAAGATATATAGGTTTATTTCATGCGCCATTAGAAAACGCAAAGACTGATATTGGTTATGAAATAGATCATGGTGCTGGGTTAGATATATTTGAGGGTTGTGATATGGTCATGTTAGGGGATATCCACAAACGACAAACATTTAACCATAAAGGTATATTGATAGCATATCCTTCAAGTCTCATTCAACAAAATTTTGGTGAAAATGTTTCTAACCATGGGTTTTTATTGTGGGATGTTGAAACTAAAACATTCACTGAACACAATGTTGAAAACAGATACCCATATTATAATTTTAAAATAAAATCAGTAGATGATTTTGAAAACAATAAAGAAATAATAACAAACCTATGATAGCAATAAACAAATTAGTTAATTATAAGATAACACCTCATTTCTTTAACTACGATGAAATATATTCAACAACTAAGATTATATGTTCGGATTGTGGTTTTGAAAGGGAAGATGATATTCACTTTAGAAATGGTGGACAAATTTGTGATAACCCAGATGGACCTTGTGCATGTGGGGCATGGCATTTTAAAGATAAATAATCATGACACTAAAAGATTTAAGAGATTTAATAAATGAACTACCAGAAGAGATGGATAGTTTTGAAATAGTTAACGGTGAGATAGGTACTATCGATGAAAATGGTAAAAACGCTGTTTATAGAGTAGATAAACCAGTGGTGGCGTTCTATGTTGATGAGCAAGAGAAGCAAGTATCATTGTTCCACCAAACTCAAGAAGATATAAAAAATTTAGTTAAACCAAATGGAACTACCTAAGATTCTTAAAGATGAAATTTGGAATTATTGTAGAGTCAACAACATATCAAACATTGATGATTTTACAATTAAATTAATTCAACAGGGTTTTACTATTGAAAAGTATGGAGCCACACCAGAATCAAGAGTGGTTGAAAAAATAGTAGAGAAGATAGTAGAAGTTCCTGTTGAAAAAGTTATTGAAAAGATAATAACTAATGATGAGGAGTCAAAAAAATTAGCAACTGAAAATGAAAGATTAAATCAAGATAAAATAAATCTTAACAAAGAAATTGAACACTTGAACATAAAAATAAAAAAATTAGAATCTAAAAGAGACATATACGGAGAGTAATGGAACAAGAAACACTTATAAAAACAAAAATATCACCATATTCTAAAGTTAAAATTGAATGGTCTGATTTACCAGAGAATTATTCTAAAGAAGCAAAGAATAAGATCACTAATTATTTTGCTAAAAAGTATGGAGTACAGAAAAATAACATAAAAATTATATATCATCCAATCAGGTTTAATGAAAAGGGTGATACAATTGAGATTGTTGGTGCTGGTATTGAAAATATCATGGATACTACGTATCAAAGAGCATTAATGAAACAAGTTATTGAGAGGGATGGTAAGGTAGTTGATTTTAACAGAATAATTGCATTAGATGATAAGGTTAATAGTGAACTTAATGTTGACCTTTCAGATTCTCAACATAGAAGTTGGTCTATAAAATGGTTGATGATTGATAATTTACTTTCGTTTGGTGAAAAAAATTATGTATCATTTGAAAAATTAAAAGGTTTAACAATAGTAAACTCAATACCAGCTAACCAAGGTGGTAAAACAACATTTACTATTGATGCTATAAAGTTTTTATTACATGGAACGACATCAAAAACCAGTACCAATGAACAAGTATTCAACACATATAGTGGTAAAAATGAATTGGTGGTTAGAGGAATGATCGAAATAGAGACGGAAGAAATTATTATAGAGAGAAAGATGAAGAGAACCGCTAAGAAAGGTGGTGGATGGACAGTAACCAACAAAGTTAACTACTATAAATTACTACCAGATGGTGAAGAAGAATTACAAAACGAAGAAGATGCAACCAGAACAACAAAAAAACTAAGAGAAACCATTGGGACAGAGAGAGAATTTGAAATGTTGGTGTTGGCAACTGAGAAGAATTTAGATGAATTGGTAGGATTAACAACAACTGAAAGCGGTAAAGTTCTTACAAGACTAATTGGGTTAGAAATATTGGAGTTGAAGGAAGGTGTTGCCAGAACTATGTATAATGAATTTGCTAAAAAGAAAAAATCCAATGAATATGATGTAGTTACATTGGGTAATGATATTATAGATCATACTGAAAAGATAGGATTAGGTGAAGAAGCACAAAAAAACTTAGAAACTAAATTAGAAGAAACCAAATTAGAGATCGAGAACCTCAATAAAGAAAATGATAGGTTATTGAATAGTAAAGAAAAGATAGACGTTACTATAGTTGAAATGAACCCATCAAAATTATCTGGAGATATAGATGTATTAACAGCAAAGGGTATAGCATTAAAAGAATCAAACGCAATAAAAAATGCTGAGATAACTAAGATAGGTGAAGTTGTATTCGATGAAGACAGACACCATGAATTAACCAAGAGTTTAGGTAAACATAATTCTGATGTAGCAGTAAAGAATGCTGAGATAACAAGATTAAAAAAACAAATTGCCGATTTAATCGCAGGTGGTATATGTCAATCATGTAATAGAAAATTAGATGATGTTGATAATACGCCTCATATAAAGAAACATGAGGATACGGTTAATGTATTAGTAAAAGAGGTTGAAGAAATAACGACTGAAATAGATAAAATTAATATTGAAATTACTGGATTGAATGTAACCAAAAAATTAATTGATGAAAAGAACAAATTAGAGTTAGATAGAGATAGAGCTGAAGTTGAAATGGGTTCACTTAGGAATCAAATAATGGCAAAAAAAAATGATTTGGATAAATACAAATTAAATCTTTCTGCGATTGAGATGAATAAAAAAATTGATGGAGAAGTATCAATAGTTAAGACTAAAATAGTGGTTTGTGAACATACAAAGGTAGAAACATTAAATAAAATTCAAAAGATCAAATTGGATATTGAAACAAATAAAACAAATATTGAAACTAAGACTAAATTAATAGAAACAATCAAAAAAGAAGAAGAGGTAGATAGAATCTATAAAATATATATTGATTTGGTTGGTAAAAAAGGGGTTAGTAAACTGGTTTTGAGGTCAGTATTACCAATAATTAATTCAGAGATGGAAAGATTGTTAGAAGATGTTTGCGATTTCGAAATCGAGATATTTATGGATGATAAGAATGAGGTTCAATTTAATATAATTAAGGATGGTGTGACCAAATTATTGAAATCTGGTAGCGGATTAGAAAAAACAGCGGCTAGTCTTGCTTTAAGGAGTGTTTTAGGTAAAGTTTCAACGCTTCCTATGCCTAATTTTATCACATTTGATGAGGTTTTAGGTAAAATAGCACCAGAGAATATAGAGAAGTTAAAATCGTTGTTTGATAAGATAACAGGTATGTATGAAATAGTGTTTTTTATAACACATAATGACTTGGTAAAGGATTGGGGTGATAATATTGTCACAGTTGTTAAAGAAAACAACCTATCCAGAATACTACAGAAATAGTTGTTTTATAACTAAAAAATCAGTACCTTTGTAAATAAATAATATATTATGAAATTTAGAAATTATTGTATAGTGGTTATGGGTGATACAAATAATGTATTACAAGAGATAGAAAAAGTATCTGAGATAAAACCAAATGTGTTAGATGCCAAGGGTATCTTAATTGCAACATTCTCATCTGTTGTGGAACCAAGTGAATTAAAAGATTTCTTCAAACTTAATCGTAGGAGTTTTCTATTATTTGACTTAGACCCTAAAACATCAGGTGTCCATATAACTAAGAAAGATATTCACGAAGGGTTATTTGGGTTTCTTAAAATTCTTAATGATGAAGAATTAAAAAATAAAACAAAAAATCTTGTTAGGGAGATCACATCAAGTTCAGATACAAAATCTAATTCAATAAGAATAAGAGCAAAAAATCAACCAATAAAAGAAAAAAAGATAACAGAAGCCGATATTGATAAAATGGGTAAAGAAGATAGAGAAAAACTTCTATATTCATTGATCGATAAAGGGTATGAAAAACTAACAGAAGACGATAAAAAAATATTAAAAAAACTATCACTTTAACCCCGTAAATACTTGACTTTTAACACTTTTGGTGTTATATTTGTGAGTTCTTACGAACAATAACGATTAAGGAAAAATGAATTTTAATGAGCAGAAAATATGTAAATTATAGTAGCGATGATAGTATTTCAAAATATTTCAAAGAAGTAAGAAAATCAGTAATTTTAACACCACAAGAAGAAATTGCTTTAGCAAAAAAAATTAAGGACGGTGATACCAAAGCCACCGACATCTTAGTAAAAGCAAATCTTAAGTTTGTAATAAAAATAGCAAAAGATTATCAAGGTCAAGGATTACCTTTATCTGATTTAATCAATGAAGGTAACTACGGACTTATAAAAGCAGCAAGTCGTTTCGATCACAAAAAAGGATATAGATTTATATCCTATGCTGTATGGTGGGTTCGTCAATCCATTCTTCAATCATTAAATGATAATGCCAGAATGGTAAGATTACCAGCAAATGTAATCCATAAACTTTCGTATTTAAAGAAACAAATTGAAAAATTTGAGGCCGCTAATGAGAGAGAACCAGTATTTGGTGAAATTCTAGACAAGGATAAAGAGGTTATGTCATTGGTTAGTTTCCCTAAATGTGCTTCTTTAAATGAGGCAATTAATGAAGAAGGTGATGAGTTAATTGAGGTTATACCTGCTGAACCAGAAGAAGATAAATTGGTAGTTGATGAAAAACTTACAAGTGAGTTAAGTAAAACTCTATCAATACTTGATGATAGGGAAAGAGTCATAATTGAGTGTTATTTTGGTATAAACACAGGGTGTGAACCAATGACGCTTGAAGCGATAGGTGAAAAGTATTCCTTGACTAAGGAAAGAATACGTCAAATCAAAGAAAAAGCGATCAGAAAGTTAAGACATAACGCCCATGATTTATATAGTTTATTGAACGAGTAACATATTTATAATAAAGGTTAAAATATGAAATTTAGATTCAGTTATTTAATGTTATTAATGGCGTTGGCAGTTGCTGCAACAGCTGGATATTTTTCAGTATGGGGTCTTAGTCAATTATTTGCTGGGGCTAGCACTGCCGTCATAATAATGGCATCCATTTTAGAGGTGGCCAAGGTTGTTACTACAACCGCTTTACATAGATTTTGGGGTAAATTAGCAAAAGGGTTAAAGAGTTATTTAACTATAGGTGTTGTTGTATTAATGCTTATTACATCTGCTGGTATATATGGGTTTTTGTCTAATGCATATCAAATGACTGCTAATAAACTTGAAATCCATGAAGGTCAATTATCAGTGTTAGATACGAAAAAATTATCATTTGAAAAATCAGTATTGGATAATGAGAAAATCATAACAGTTAAAAATAAACGTATAGATCAATTAACCAATTTAAGAAGTAATCAAGAAACCAGATTGGATTCTGCTAAATACACAAGAGCAAAAGATAAAGCAAGAGCAGATATTAAAGAGGCAACAAAAGAAATACAAAAACTTTCAAATGATATTGATGAATTAAATGTTAAGAACAACATTTTAACTGATTCGGTTAATAAATATAACATTAAAATTTTAGAATTAAAATCTGGTAATGAAGTTGCAAGAGATATTGGACCGCTAAAATATATTTCTGAGTTGACAGGTACACCAATGTCTAAAGTGGTGAATTTTTTAATTCTATTGCTTATTTTTGTGTTCGACCCATTGGCGATAGCATTGATTTTAGCAACTAACAGGGCGTTTGAAATAGAAGGTAATGGTGAGTTAGTTTCTAACCCTAAACCATCACCAAAACCTATAATGCCAACTGATAAAGACATATTTCTTGGTACACCTAAAGACGATAAACCAGTTGATATAGAAACCTTATCAGATGAATCTGAAGACGTTTCAGAACCACAAAATTCATATGAAGAAGAATCAGTGTCTGAAGTAACTGAGTCTAAAAATGAACCTGTAATACCAACTGGTAAAATAGAGGTTGAAGATATTAAAGAGATTAAGGAAAATAAAAAAAGAGGTTATTCGGTACCAGTTCCAGACCCTAAAAATAACACTATAGAAAGAATTGGTTCTAACAAAATAGTTAAAGATGGTGATCGTAGTAAATTTTTCTTTAAACGTAAATAATGATCGATGATATCACATATAAACTTTCAATAAATAACTATGTTCCTTTTGAGACACCAAAAAAGCAAATAGTTATTGGACACACCTTTAACCATGGGATGAAACATGTTATAGGTTGGAAGCATAGATTTAATGGTGAATATAAAAAAACCGCAGCGTTTACAATAGATCAAGAAGGAGTCATCTATAAACACTTTGAACCTAAATATCATTCTAATATTTTAGGTAGTAAAGAAATAGATAAAAAGAGTGTTGTTATTTTACTCGAAAATGATGGTTGGTTATTGAAGGATACTGAAAAAAACTTATTTATTAGTTGGGTGGGGGATATTTATAAGGGACCTGACAAAGTTGTTGAAAAAAGATGGCGAGAATATACTTATTGGGCACCATATACTGAAAAACAAAAACAATCAGCATTAACACTTATTAAAGAACTTTGTGCTGAATTTTCAATACCAATGGTGTCTATAAGTCACAACACTAAGGTTGACAATTTAGATAAATATGAAGGGATTCTTTATAGAAGTAATTTAGATAAGTACTATACAGATTTGAGTCCCGCTTGGAATTTTGAAGAGTTTAAAAATAAAATAGAGTTAAAAATAGACTAAATGGAAAACATAAATGAACATGATATGACCAAGAAAATGATGGATATCATTAGAGGTGGTTATAAATTAATAAATGAAAACGAGCATCAAGCAGACACTATTTCACCTAAACAAGGTGATGCTGTTTTTAATGATGAACTCAAGAAACTTCAAGATACTGTTGACCCTAGAGTTAAAATCACTAACTTTAAAATTTATCCTATGGATGAAAATGTTGTTATTGAAGGTACTTTTTTACAAAGAGAAGGTGAAAACTCTGGTATCAAGTTTAAAATGTCATTAGCGAAAGGTGATATTGAAACAAGTATGGTGGATATCGATCTTAGCGATAAGGTGAGTTTGTTATTAACCAAACTTAAAGGTTATTACGAGAATTGGGTTAATGAATGGGCTTTGAAATTAGCAAACGAATATAGACCAGCAAAACAATAATCATGGCAGATTCAAATAAATTTGATATTAAAACGATTACTATATTTGTTTTAGGTGTAATACTAGTGTTAGTGATTATATTTGGTAATGTGTTCAACAAACCAGATATTGATTCATATACCAACGAAATATCTAAATTGAATCAAGAAAACAAGCAATTGTTACATCAAAATGACAGTATCAATTTTGTAAATAAAAAATTAGATGTTGAAATCGCTGCTATTGATAAGCAAGTAGAAGAAAACAAAAAGAAATTAGCATCAACACAATTAGAATTAAATAAATTAAAGAAAGAACGCAATGAAATATCTACTTATGTTAGTCACCTATCTGGTAATGATGTTGCCGACAGTTTCACAAAATATCTCGAACAAAGAGATAAGAGTAAGGCAAATCATTAATAATGGTGATACATTAATTCAATTTAAATTATCTGACGCTAAAAGCGTCCTTTCTGATCTATTAGATAAATCCATAGTTGATAGTTTATTAAGTGTTTATACTCTAAGAGATAGTCTTAATACTAATATCATAACACTAAACACAAAAGAAATTGCTGACCTTAAACTTAAGTGTTCTAATAAGGATATTCAGATCGCTAATCTTATGAAGGTCTACGAAAACGACTCTACAAAATTTGCACTTAAAGATGATATAATAAAACAACAAAAGAAAGAAATTAGACGACAAAAAACATATAAAGTTATAGCGTTGATTGGTGACGTAGCACTACCATTATTTGTTATTCTTTTATTATATCATTAATGATATCACAATTACAAAAAATAAATGATTTTAAGACTTTATTAGTCTTACCACCAGAATTTGATATCCCACCTTTTTTCACTGCGAACATACTAAAACTATCATCTAAAAACATAGTTGATTCAGTTAATTATAATTCACGTTTAGAGTGGGAACCTGTTGAGGTAGAGGCGAACATTCATTTTGATTGGATAGAAAAAATAATAAAATTTTTTGATGCTTCTAGTGAGATACCTTATACAAGACATAATTTTACAATAGAGTTATTAAATCACAAGAACATAGTCCTAAACCAATGGATTTTGGAAAACGCTTATGTTAAAGAATACAGTTTTAATAGAAACAATCCAAACATAGAGAGACTTAATTTTAAAATGAGTATAGAATACAACTCATTTAATATAGTTTTCTAACCATTAGATGCTTATTAAAAAATAACCCGTAAGTATGGTTTTTTCTAACTATATTAGTATATTTATATATAAAAAACTATGGAACCCTCTAAAAACAAAACTATTAGTGAAAATCTGACCAAATCAGATGTTACCAAAGAGGTAAAAAACTATATAGACAGTGCTGAATTTAAAGCGAAGATAGAGAAAATAGTTAAGGACAGAATTAAAGACGATAAAGCACTAGAAGACAAGGTTGTTGAAATCACTAAGAACGTGCTCACTCAATTATACAAGACCCTTTGGGTAAAAAGAGGTGTTTGGAGAAATAACTTAAGTAATAAAAGCAGTTAAACCATGGCAAAAATTAAAATAACAGAAAAACAATCTGCTTTATTGAAGAATTTAAAACCAATTTCTGAAGCTGAAGAAACAGGTGTTAAATCTGTGGGTGTATCAATAGGTGAAAAAGTAATCCGTATTGTTATATCTGGTGTGGATTTGATAAAATTCAAAGATAGAATATTAGCGTTAATTACAAGACAAGACCCAGAAGCGAAAGTAGCATATTTTGATGCAACAGGTAAAATAGTTGGTACTGTGAAAGGTATTAAATTAGATTCCATTGTTCGTGATATAAAATCATTAAACCCTGAAATATCTGTAGAAGAAAAACCAATAGTTAAAAGTCTTAAAGAAATTACAAAAAAAAAAATTAACGAAAAAGAACATCGTGTGCAACAGCATGATTTTTCTATACAACCAACAACACTTGGTTCTATTGGTTTAAAGACTGTGCCTATCCGTATATCAGGACCAAATGTTGGTAAGTTACAAGATACCATACTTAGAGAAATAAAATACAGAGACCCTAAAGCAACTGTTGCTTATTTTATTAAAACAGGTAAAATAGTTGGAAATATTGAAAAAAATATTTTACCAGCATTAGAAATATTTTTAAAAAACTTGGATTCATCTATAGAAATCGAAGAAATTCGTAAGAAAACTTTAACACCTCAAATGAAAGTCACTCAAGAACAATATGATAGATTGATAAAGCCACTAACCGAATCAGATGTGGTTAAAGGTGGATTAAATAGAGTTGATAAAACATTTAAAAAAGAATTTGCAAGTAAAGACGTTCAAAATTTAAAAGAAGGAAACGGTTTTAACCTTTTTAACATCATAAGCAAATATATAAAAGACCCTAACGATATTGAGAAGGAAATTCAAAACTATGGAATGATGGGTTTTGATGGGTTTTCAGAACCATTACAGGCTAATTTAATGAGAGATACTGATTATATTAGTATGACACAAAGTCAAAGTGATAATGACCAATTAAGTAGAGAATTAGGTGAAGATAAATTTAACATTAAAAAACCTAATTCAAGTGTACCTAAATTAGATAAATCAATAGGTAATAGAAAACCTGATATTAATGAAGATACAGATGCCTTTAAAAGGGAGGTTGATGAGTTAATAAAATTCTTATACGGTAAAACAAATTATATCTCTCCATATTGGGAAAAAAACGGTATAGGTTATAATTCAATTATTAATGCATTGTTTAAAAATAATGTAATCATAAGAAAAGATGACGTTTATGAATTATCAAAGTCTTTGGGCACACCTGAGGCAGCGATACAAGCAGTAGAAACAACCCTTAAACATATGATACCTCAAGAAATGGAAGAAATTGTAGACCCTACTACACAAAAAGAACCACAATACACAACACCTACAGTTCCAAAAATAAAAGAATTTAAAACGATTGCTATGAATCCAGAAATCGCAATTCTTAAGAATGCTAAAGGTGAATATTTCGTTTTTAATTATGTTGATCTTAGTAAAAAGGATTTCCAAGAATATGCAGAAGTTGAGAAAGAATATGTAGGTAAGGATGATGAAGGACAACCTGATTTTGATTATAGTGATGATTTTGATATAGATGCTTTTGTTATTGATAACTATGTTAATGATAATATTGGTAATTTATCTAAAGGTGTTGGATTAGATGATTTTGAGTCTGGTATGACATTAGTTAAAATAGATAAACCATTAAAAGATGACTTGATTCGTCTTTATGATAAAGATAAAACTACTGTAACAACATTGTCTTCAATTGAAGAAGAAGTTAAATCACCAGAAGAAGTTAAAGGTGCTTTATCTAAAGAATTAGGTGCAAAACCTGAAGTTAAAAAAACACCTGAGGCGATAAAAGCAGCTATTGCTAAGAAAAGAGAAGAAGAATTAAACAGAAGAAAAGGTGTTGAAGAAATGACTGGTGCTGCTTCAAGTGGTGCTTTTACTGGTCCAATGAACGCTCCAGTGGTAAAAAGACAAATAGCAGTTGAAGAACCTATAGATGAAACAACTACAACAGCATCTTCAGGACAATATACTGCTAACGCATTCCCTAATATAGACAGAAACGGTAAATTCAAGGATACTAAGACTAAAGTTAATGAAGTTAAAAACCCAGCGCAAGTAAAAACACAATACCCTAAAGGTGGTTTTGTAGAGTTTAATGACTGCACAAAACTTAACAATGGTAAAGGTGCTCAAAATGGTGGTTGTAATCAAGGGGCAGTTAGCAATGTTGTTAAGGTTAAAAAGAGCAAAAAGTCAGTAATATCACCATCATTGGATGAAAACGCTATTATAGAACAGATATCTAAACAGACTGGAAAAACAGTTGATGAAGTTAAAAATATAATAAGCACAAAAATTAAGAAAACTAAATAACTTTACTAAAAACTTAGATATTTATATTAAAATGAACAAGTTTGAGAAGATAGAAAAACTTAAAAAACTTAGATCACTATTGGAAACTGAACTTAAAAAAGAAGTTAAAGATCAAGAAATGATAAAGAAATTAAGTGGAAGTATTAGATCACTTGGGTTAACATTAACGGCTTGGGATTTTGCAAATTAAATTAAAATGGACAAAAACATTATAAAAAAACATTTAGCTGATAAGTTTCTTAAAGAAGATTCTACTCCAGGTATTACTATGGCAAGTAAAATGAAGAAAGAAGAAACTAAAATCAATAATGATGGTGTTAAAGCCATTGATAAGGATATGGCCGCTTATGATAAAACTCTTAAACAAGAGAATCCTGACAACAATAAGATGGCAACCAATAAATTCAATTATGTTGATGATGCAGAGAAGACTTACCATGATGAATTAGAAATCATGAACGGTCAAGAAATGATTGAATACAGAAGTGAACCAGGTTCTGAATTTACTGAAAAAGCAAAAGAAGCAATTGAAGGTAGTTCAAGAATGGGTAATGAAAAAGGTGGAAACGCTGAAGAAGCGTGGGGTTCAGCATCTGACAAATTTGGTAAAGATTTAACAAAAAGAATAAAAGACTCTTCTAAAAAAAGAGCTGATGCCGAAATACAAACATATGGTATGGGTGATGTTCAAATACCTACAGGTAATAAAGTACAAACTGCTAGAACAGCAGTAACTAACTTTACTAAACCTAAAGGTGATACAACAACAGCTGGTCAACCAGTGCAAAAAGTATCAGATAAACAAAAAATAAAAACCGTTAAAGAAAACGAATCAATAACTCCTAAACAAACAAAAGAATCAATGAAAAGACTTAGATTTAAAAAAGAATTTAATGGTGTTGGTAACGCACTTAAATTAATCCCAGAATCATACAAAATCGATAAGAAAGAATTTGAAATGACTGACGGTAATGAGAATTACAGAATCAGATGGGAAGGAAATCTTACTGAAGGTAAGGCTGTTGTATTATTAGCATCTTCAAAAAACTTAGTTAATGAAGATATTAATAGAATGAAAGCGTTATTCAATTACAAATCTGAATCTACTTTAGGTTTGGTTAAAGGTAAAGAAAGATTAAACGAAAACGAAGCATTTGCTGATGTTTACGCTAAAACTAAAAAACTTTTAGGTGAGGAAGAAGAAATTGAAGATGTTAAACCAGAAAAAGAAGCACCATTCGAAGAAGCTGGTATAACAGTTGCTCCAGAAGCAAAAAAAGATATTGAAGGTTCAGTTCCAACTGAAAAGAAAACAAACGCTCCAGAGCCTAAAAAAGGTCCATGGGAAGAAGCAGGTAAAAAAGGTGCATCATCTGATAAAGGTACACAAGCACCAAAACCAAAAGAAGGTCCATGGGAAGAAGCAAAAACTGGTACTGTTAAAGAAGGAGAAAAAATAGAATCAGTAAAACCTAAAAAGGGTCCATTTGAAGAAGCTGGTATTAAACAAGCCCCAGAAGCAAAAAAACACGTTGAAGGTTCAGTTCCAACAGATAAGAAAACAAACGCTCCAGCACCTAAAGCAGGTACTGAAGATGGTTTAGATAACGCTGTAGATCAAGCTCCAGAAGCAAAAAAGGATATTTCAACTAAAAAAGCAACTGCTACAACAAAGGCTAAAACTAAAGAAATAGCAAAAGATGTTGTAACTGAAAAAGTAGAAGTTGTTGTAGAAAAAAAAAATCCTAAAACAGAAATAGTTAAAGAAGAAGACGAATCTGATTTAGATGATGATGGTGGTGAAGAAGAAACATCAGCAGATGCTTTCTTAAAAGCAGACACTGAAGATAATGGTCCAGATGATGATGCTGAACCAGACCCAAATGCAGTAAAATCAGAACCAGTACCTCCAATAGCAGGTGCAGAAGACGATGAAGCCCCAATTCCTCCAGTACCAAGTAAAGCAGGTGCTGCAAAATTGATGTTTAGTCCATCAGCGCAAAAACACTATATAATGGTTAACAAAAGACCTACAGAGTGTCCTGAAAAATTCGTAGCACTTATAAAGACTGGTAAAATGACACCAGAAACAGCACTTACAAAAATACAAGATGAATTAGAATTTGCTCCTGTATCCGATGATAGTGGTGAAGAAGGTGTTGAAGAAGGATTGTTTAGTAAGTCACCAGAAAAGATCAAAAAGATTGGTATGGACGCTATAAACATGCATCCAGTAAAAAAGAAAGTATACAACCAATTATTAGGTCAAGATGCTGCTAAAGCAGAAAAATATGTAATGTTTGTTGGTAACAACCCAGATGCAAAACAAATAAATTGGGATGAAAAAATACAGAACTTTGTTGATTCAGCAATCAGTTCACATGGTATGGCTTCAGGTGCCTAATATAAACTCATAATTAAAGTAAAAGACCCCTTATAAAATAGGGGTTTTTTATTTATTAAAAAACAATAGATCAGATTTTTCCATTGATCTTAGCACTTCTGAATGATGTATTGATTTGTTCTTATAATGGACAAAAAAGGATAAATTAACGATTAATGCCCCTATCGGAAGTATTTGAAGAATGTTTAAGGGTATCGATATTAGACAATATAGCGCATTAATTAGTAGTATAGCGCATATACCCCCAGATACGTTAACAAGTCGGTTATATCGATTAATTTCACCCTTTACAGTGGCAATATTTTTATCGAATTCAATTTGTTCTTCCTCTGTCATTTGATGTATTTATTAATATAGTACAAAGGTACGCATAATTTTTGAAATAACCAAATATTTTTAAATAAATCTTTATATGATAAATCCAGCACAATTGAAGTCAATTACTAATATTCAAGATATTACTCTTTTAACAAGTTTAGTTAATTCATTGAACGATACATTTGCTAAATTTAACATTATAACACCATTAAGAGAATCTCATTTTTTAGCGCAAATATTACATGAAAGCGGGAACTTCAAATTTGTTAAAGAAGGTCTTAATTATTCAGCAGATGCACTGGCAAATACATTCCCTAATAGATATGGATTAAAAGACCCAAAACTCAGCACACCAACAAAACCTATTTATGTAAAAAATGCTCTTGGTAGAATAGCACCAAACCCATTGGCAGTTAAATTGGAAAGAAAGCCAGTAGAGATTGCTAATAATCTTTATTGTGATAGAATGGGTAACGGTAATGAAGCAAGTGGTGACGGTGCCAAATTTATTGGTCGTGGGTATATTCAAATTACTGGTCGTGAAAACTATACTACAATTGGACATGACTTAAAAATTGATTGTGTTAACCACCCAGAATTATTAGAAACACCACAATATGCTATGTTATCAGCTGGTTGGTATTGGAATAAGAACAATATTAATATATTAGCAGATAAAGACGATGTGTTAGCAGTAACTAAAAGAATAAACGGTGGTACCAAAGGATTAGATGATAGAGTCGCTAAATTAAAAATTGTTAAAAGTGTATTGATGCCTCCAAAACCAGTAATTACTGGTTCTACAAGCAATATTATACCAAATAACATTTAGTTTTTTATAATGTTTAGTATATTAGTTAAACATTATGAAAGATATTGAAAAAACAATTAATTTATTGAGCTACATAAACAACCCTATGAGTAATGAAAGCATAAACGTTTTATATAGTGCTAACAATATAAGATTTGATAGATGCGAATTATATAATGATTTCATACAATCATTAATGCTGTTAGTTTTTGATACCTATATGGGTGATGACATAACTGATAGCACACAACAAATAAATCATTTTAAATGGTGTTGGAATACCAATGTTGCAAACTTTATTAAAGAGGGTATTGATTTTACAAATCAAAAACTTTATGAATACTTTTTAGAATTCATGCTTGAAGTTTATTACCCATTAAGTGATAAGAATGAAAGCGAAACAACACATAAAAATATATTAAAATTGTGGACATACATATTTGATTATAAAACCCCAAAAAGTAATTCTGATATAGACACACTAATAGAGGTGTATAGGATTTTTGATAAATCATTTAAAAAGAAATAACTATTGACTAAATAAAATAAATTAAGTAAATTTGTAACATGAACGCACAAAGAACATTTGAAGTGATTTTCACAGAACTAGTTTTAGATAATCTAAAATTACAGGAAAAGTTGGAAGCAGCTATTAATTCTAACGAGAAAATTGATGAAAAAGTCATAACAGTAAAAGATTTATTAGAACGAATTGTTCTTAATGAATCTATGACGGTTAAATTTAAAAGTTTATTACCAAACAATAACAGCGCACTTAATGCGTCTGAAACACCAGAAAATAAATAATATGGTATTAGAATTAATTAATAAGATATTAACAGTATTATTTTTTGCATCATGTCTTAATACAATAAGACACGTATACTATTTTATACAAGCATGGTCAGTTTCAACTGAAGAAGCACCCGTAAAATATAGAATAACAAACTTATCATTATTTTTGTTGGGGTTATCAATTGCTTGTATTTTGAGTGGAATATTTACTGGCGTACAAATATAATAGTTTTACATGTCAAACATACAAAAAACACTTGATTCTTTACAACCATATGTTATTGGAATCCGTTATGTAGAAGGGGTACCAGTAATAGATGCTGTATTTAAAGAAGGGTGGACACTACCAGAATCAGATAAGATAAAGAAAACAAAAGGTAATGACGAGATCAACTATTATATGATATATAGTGAGTTGGATACCATTATTGTTGATGATCTGTTAGGTTATGTTGAAACAACTATAAAATTAAATTTAGAAAGAGAAAAGAAACACGAATTATTGAAACTTAAAGTTAATGAATTAAAAGAGGTTTTTAAAAAGAACTCGTTAGATAAACTTAACAGATTAAAGTTTAATTTTGGTGAAGAAGATTTGACAGTTATAACTGATATTGATTTAGAAGAACCAATAACAAACACTAAAACTGATACCCCTATGGAAGATTCAGATAAAGAAAAGGAAAAAGAAAAACTAAAAGAAATAATTGCACCTAAAAACACTCAATTTTTAGATGAAAATAAAAACCCTATACCCATTACTGATGAAGAAATGGAAGCACAAGCAGAAGAAGCTAGAGCAGAAGCATTTTTAAAAGCACAAAAAGCAAAGAGATTAAATGGTGAGGTTAAAAAAGTAAACAATGTAGAATTACCACCTAAAAAAGTAGAACCAATAATAGATCAACCAGCATCTCAACCCACATGTAATTGTGGTCCACAAGAAGCTTGTTCTAAATGTATCGAATTTAAAGATTTTTAATTATGGGATTAACAACAGACAAAAACGACCCTTGTTTAAATAAACAAAGACCTGATGGACAAAATGAGTGTTATCTTGTTTTATCAGAAGAAGAAAGACAAAAGGGGTTTGTACGCCCATTCAGAAATAAGTATACCCATGTAGGTAGGAAAATAGAATTAGATGGTGGAACAATTGAATTGCTTTCTGAAGAAGAAGCAAAAAGATTTGGTACACACATCAAATACACTCATTTTTTAAGATATCCAGAATCAAAAAGTCCTCTTGTAGGTAAAGCACTTACCCAAGAAGAAGTAGATAATATTGGGAAATATATAGGTGGTTGTGGTGCCGAAACAAGGATGGGTGATGCTCTTTCTGAAACATATGCTCGTGACCCTAAATTTTATGGTGCCACATATTGTGTAGGTTGCAAGACCCATTTACCAGTTAATGAATTCATATGGAGTGATGGTGAAATTTTAGGTTCATAACCTAAAATAATGCGTTATGGGAGGGTTTCATCTTTTTTAGGTTCCTCTACCACCTTTCTTACAAAGGCTCGTTCAAATGCTTCCTGAATAGTGTGTATTAACCATACACCACCCCCAGATAGTAATCCGTTAAGAAATATTATCAAAAATGTGTCATTTAACCCATATGTACCCCATGGTGTGATATTGAGGTGACCAATACGGAATAATAAGTAGCTTATAACAAACCCCATCCAAGTACCTAAACACATGAAACAGGTGAATAGTTTATGTATACTGTAACCACTAGTTCCAAATTTCTTAAGAAATTCTCTAAACCCTTCAAATACGGAACCATAGATCATGTTATTACATGCCCCATAACAAGTTAATATAAAAAGTAGTATAATCATAATTTTTTATTTAAATATAGTGATTCTACTGCTATATGTAAATATTTATAATAAAGATATTTTATGAAAGACTTCATTAAAGAAAAATTAGAAAGTGGTTTATTGGGTGAGGATGTCAGACAAAACGCTGGTATTCTTATCAAATGTACTACAACTAACAGATTTTTCTTATTGAAAAGAGCAAGTCCACCACATCATGGTAAATGGGCACTTCTTAGTGGTCAAATTGAAAAAGGTGAAGATTCTTTAACAGCGATTAAAAGAGAAATAGGTGAAGAAATATCAATTAACCCAAACATTATTGATATTAAATTTGAAAATAAAGAACTATCACCAAACACTAGTAACATTAAGGAAGACCCATCAAATTCTGGTAGTATTTTCTATTATTTTAAAGGATATGTATCAGAAGAATTTAAACCAACCTTAGATCACGAAAATATTGCATATGTATGGGTAGATGCAGATAACTTACCACAACCCTTATTTCCAAGCATTCAAGAAAAAATCAACAATTATTGATTTCATCAAATTAAAATAGTATATTTGTGTATGAATAAGAAGAAAGATATTGTTTCTAAGGAATTAGAAGCAGCGGAAAGAGAGGCTGCTTTAGAAAAATATAAAACCGCTTTAAAAAAGGTTCAATTAATTAATGAACTAAAATCTGGGTTGGGAGAAGAAATAAGAAAAAATCCAAATAAGGTTAGAATTATTGAAAAGAAATGGTATCAAAAATTAGGGGTTGCACTAAAAAAAATATTTACAAAGTTTTAAATGACATACGAAGATTTAATAATTACGATTTCTGAAATAGCAGAAAACCAAAAAATATATAAAAAGGGTTTGATTTTGACGTACATTCTTAATGATGATATACATCGTAGAATGAATGAAATAGTTTTTAGAAAATCAAACCCATCACCGTTAATCCCAATGGAATATAGTGATGAGTTCGAGATAGAAACTAAAACCGAAAATGACATTATAGTTATTAAATTTATAAAAGAAAAAATAGTAGAAAATGAATAGAATATTTAAAAAGTTTTTTTGGCAAATTTTATATTATGATGTGATATGGGGTGTTCGTAACTTATTTACACATTTTAAAGTCGTATGGAATTCAAGACCGTGGGACTTCAATTATAGCCCGTTAGAAATGTTGAAATTTAAATTAGAAGAACTAGTATTAAATGTTGAAAATGGTTGGGAAGAAGAGGAGTCCAAAAACAAAAAGGTAAAAGATATTAAAAGATGTATTGAGTTAATCGATAATAGATTAAAAGATAATTATATAGAAAGAGTAGGTGGATTGAATTCTAATAGGTATTCAATTGATTTTATAAAAGTGAACGGAAGTCCAAAATTATATCAATTACAAGAGAATCGCACACAAAAAGAAATAGAAGAAGATGAAAGTGCATACCATAAGGCGTTAGCGTTGGATGATAGAGAATGGTATGAATTATGGGATATCATTAAAATTAATGATGCAAGAGGATGGTGGGATTAATCATACCATATGAAAGAGAAAAAAATTTTATTAGATTGGCCAGAATTTGAATATGTTGCTGGAATTGATGAAGTAGGCAGAGGGTGCGGGGCTGGACCAGTAGTTACAGCAGCAGTTATCCTACCTAAAGGTTTAAACTCACCGTTATTAAGAGATTCTAAAAAATTATCTGAGAAACAAAGAAACGAAGCGTATAAACTCATCACTGAAAAAGCATTGTCTATATCTTGTCATGCTGGTTCAGTTACAGACATTAATGAGTTAGGAATTGATAAAGCAACATTTAAGACGATGCATAAATGTTTAGATGAACTATCAATAAAACCAGATCATATATTAGTAGATGGACTTAATTGGGATACTGATGATAAGAATGTAACTTGTGTACCTAAGGGTGATGATACCTATGCTTGTATTGCAGCAGCAGCGATAGTTGCTAAAGTAAGAAGAGATGAATACATGACTAAACTACATAAAATATATCCTAACTATTGCTGGGATACCAACAAAGGATATTTGACCGAAACACATATTACTGGATTAAAAAAATTCGGTACAAACAGATATCATAGAACACTATTCGTAAGAAACTTCGTATAATATCTTGATTTTCAATAATTTATAAAATATTTTAAAAATAAATTGAATTTTACTTGACACGGGTGCTTTTTTTTAGTACCTTTGCACATCAAAAATATTTTCCAATGAAAAACGTAATTCAATTCCGAAACAATTTTGTTAATTTAAAAAACGCTAACGCTAATAATGTACAATTGGCAATGCCAGTTGTTGCTGAGTTATTGCAATTTGGTTTCCTATTAGATAAAACTGCTATTGATAATTTATCAAACGCTTCAAGCGAAGATATTATATCATTCCACAATGAAGTAATAAAATTCTTAAAAGAGATTACTGGTTCTAAAAGAACCCACAAACCTTTTTGGAAAGGTTTCCCACAAGAAGTTATGGAAAAGTCTGAATGTGAACTTTGGTTACACCAAATTATTCATTATATGTCAGAAGGTACATACGAACCAAACGAATGGACTAAAGAAAGACCAACCGCATTTGAACAACCAAAATACACCACTATCACAGCTGGTGATGAAAATAAATTTTTAAAAATATTCACAGATTTAGTATCTGTTAACCAAAGTCTTACACCAGACGATTTAGATATTGTTAGATGGTTTGTTAGGAGTGGTGTTGAATTGCGTCTACCAGAAACAATTCCTTTCAAAGAAAATTTATGTACACTTGCATCTATGGGATTAGATGTTCCAGTTAAGACAGTTACTGATGTTCTTAGAATAGCAGTGGGTATGTCCGATGGGGATATCTCTCTTCCAAAGGTTCCAAGAGAATACATAAGAGCAAATGCATGGTCATCACATAAAACACTTAACCCAGCTCGTTTAACATTTAGATTCAGAAAATTCACACGTTCTGAACGTAAATTTATTTTGAATTTGTTGGAAAAAACAAATTGTGATGCTACTGAAGCGGTACTTAGAGATCAACGTTGGATTAGACTTGGTGAAATTTTGCATCCAGGTGAATATCAAAATAAATTCCCTAAAGCATTCAAAATGTTTGATGCTATTAGAAATACTAAAGTTACATCTTGGTATGGAAAAGTTGAATCTGCATTCAAAACATCTTTTGTTCATGGTTTAACAACTTTGGCAGAAAGACCTGGAGAATTTTTGAGAAAACTTGATTGGTTGGTAAGATCAAATGAAGGTACTCGTAAAGAATTGGTACTTAAAACACTTTCCGAAGTTGTTACTAAAGTATCTAACAAAGTTTTGTTTGAAACTTATACACATTTTGAAGGAAGAAATACTGTCAAGACAAACAGAAGCATTATGGTAAAAGGTACAAGAAAAAGAACTGTATTACCTGATTTAGTTGCTATTGATAAAGAAACTATAGCAAGAATTCAAGACATTATCCGTACTGGTTTGAAATTCAAATTTAACAAACTTCCAAAGTTGGGTAAAGTTTGGGTTGATGAAGAATTGAAAAATATTCCATTACCATCAAACATGCGTTCAATGAACTCTGCGTTAAAACCAAGAGTTAGAGGTATCAGAATACCTATTGGTAATCAAAATGCCAAGGTTATTAGAGCATTTGTTCATTGGTTTGATGAACGTGGTAATCAAGATATTGATTTAACCGCTACATTCTTAGGAATGGGTAAAGTTAAGCGTATTGGTTGGAATGGAGATCATAACACTGAAGAAGGTTGTTATTCTGGTGATATCAGACATAGACAAGGTGCTTGTGCTGAATATATCGATATTAACATTGCTAAAACATTGAGAAATGGTTATAAGTATGTGATTCTTGATGCAAGAAACTTTAATGGTGGGTCACTTGAAGAAATAACTGATTGTGTTGCTGGATTTATGGAAAGAGAGTTTCCAAAAGCAGGTGAAATATTCAAACCAGCAACCCTTGCTAACACAGTTAGATTAACAAGTCCATCACCAAATACAATTGTTACTATGATAGACGTAGAGACTCAAGAATATATATTCTTGGATATCGATGCAGATGGTATCCCAGTTGCAAGTCATAGTTTTGATGATATTATGAAAGCAGTACAACCATATATGGAACCACCAAAATTCTCTGTATACGACCTTATTCGTTTACACGTTGATGCAAGAGGTGGTGTATTGGTTGATAAAGATAAATTGAACACCAGTTTCACTTTTGAAGAATTTTCAGAATCTTATGTGGAAACATTGAAATTGATGGGTGTATAATAGACTTATTAAAAAATAAGGATATTTATTATTAACGTTCTTTGATATTAAAATATTTAAAAGGCTATAAGTGGAGTTACTTCTCGTTCTCTGAAAACAATCACTTACTTAATTTCCTTTTTTTATTTAAAACATTATCTGGCTATAAGTGGAGTTACTTCTCTTTTATTGGAAAAAAAAATACTTATTTAATTTCCAGATATGTTCTTTTACAATTGGTTCAGACCAACGGCTATCATCACCAGTTACTTCTAACTATACATAGCAGAAGAAACCCGAAACAACGAAACTGGTAAATTTCCCGCTGAATGTAATTGTACGTTAAACTACTAACGTAAGGGTTGACTTGGCGCAGTAGAAATTGTCGCCAACTTCGATTAACAAAAACAAACCCCCATATTAGATTATGGGGGATTTTGTTTTTTATACCCTTTACACTTTCGAATAAAATACATATATTTGTTATAATAACATTATATTAATATTGTATTGATGAGAATTGTGATAAAAGAATGTGATAGACTTAAAAGTATAACACATAAGGGTAAAATGGTTTCTGAGTATCTTATATATTTAATGGATGGTGAGACTCCAATAGAGTGTTATAATGAAGTAGGTGTAGCATCTAAATATGATAGAGTAAATGAAATATTAGTTGCTCATTTTGTATCTGGAAATTGGAACGAAAATAAATTGGATTTAAAGGAGATACTTAGTGAAGTACCTTATGAAGAATTCATAGTTAATAAATAATAAACAACATGGAAAAAACATACCCATTAATCATTGTATTCTACTTAGATAGAGAGATGATGAAAAATAAAGATATAGTAGGACCATTTGCTGATTCAGTAAATAGAATATTAGCACAAAAGAATTCTAACGCTATTGCTTTCTTCATACCAACTGACGGTGAAGAAAGAGTAGAATGTATCAACCCAATATTGGTACCAGAAACAGAGATGTCAAAAATTAATAAAATGATTGAAGACATTAAAGTAGCATTTTCAGTAGGTGATAATGTAGATGATATTCAAGAAATAGAATCAACCACAAATAATAAAACATGTACCTGTGAACAAGGTGAAGCATGTAGTAACTGTTGTAAATCAGAATAATATGACAAACCAAGAAAAATCACAAATTTATGATGCATTATTGTTTGAAAGCGATAAATTGCAAAGAGAAAACTCTAAGTTGAAGTCAGCTCATGCTGGTAATATACCACCAGACGTTCAAAAAATCATAGATAAGAATACTTCCAGAATAGCACTTTTAGTTAAGCAATTAGAGAGTTTGTTTATTTAAGGTCTTGTACTTGTTCTTTTTATTTTACTGATAGGCCAACCAGTTTTTTCTTTTATTAGATCATACATTACACCTATCATAACTTTAGAGGCAGTACCCATAAACAATAAACTTTTTATTTTTTGTTTTTTAGATATTTTTGCTATTGTATGATGTAATCTTTGAGCATCTTCTCTACACTTACAGATTACCATGTCAAATTGATTCTCATTGTATATAATTAGTTTATTATGTACTATTATAATTTGTTTGACCATGTTTTTCTTGTGGGCACCAACTACTATTTTTTTTAATATATCACTTATAGTTGGTCTATTAAGTTTAGAGTTCATTCCATATATCCAAAAAGTCTCTTCAAGATCAAAAGAAGCAGAATCTAATACAGTCCAATCACCTATAGGTTTTTCAATGTATATTTTACCGTATTTATCTCTTAGTTTCCTAAATGTGTCACCTTTTTCTGTCTCTTTAGTAACACAAATTTTAAATTCAACTGGTTTGATCGCAGTAGTATTGATGAATTTTTTAGGAAATAGTACCTTATTTTCTTCTTTTATTTTGTTATAGTGTATAAATGCAGTTTCTTTTGTACCACATTTATGTAGTGATTTTTTGTATTTACCATTACTAATCAAAATAACCCTATACGTCATAAAAATTTGCTTATTTGAGTAATTATACGTACCTTTGCGTAAAAATCAATAGGTGTTATGAGTAAAAAGGAT
>ERZ869925.39-NODE-39-length-74294-cov-16.471208_pt1 | contig 74294 bp, 84 predicted proteins | sample MGYA00579311_ERZ869925 | MGnify/ENA primary metagenome ERZ869925 (study PRJEB32216, sample SAMN09231817) | wastewater metagenome | place: USA: Maryland | collected 2016-07-30 | study: EMG produced TPA metagenomics assembly of the PRJNA472060 data set (Reclaimed...
CAAGAACAATATCTTAACCGCATAAAGGCGATGAAGATGAAGTCAGCAGGAACAGGAATCAAAACAATGCTACCTCCTTCGATTGCGAAGCCGGAAGTAGAAGAGTTGGAGCAAAGGAGCTAATATGCCGGTAATAGACCCACCATTTAATTTCCCCTTTCAACAGATGACAACATACCCGCATGTTGATGCGGCTCCACCATCTGTACCATTTCGTTCTTGTTGTGTTTGTGGAGGCTCACCTTGTAAGTGTCCAAAAATACATGACTTAAACTTAAACTTCAACTATGCACCAATGATTGATTTCGCAGCTATAGCAGAAAATCAACTCAAGTGGGACAAGCGTTATCTTTCTCTTGCTGAATTCGTAGCTCAATGGTCTAAAGACCCAAGTACAAAAACTGGTGCTGTCATTTGCGACCCATCGAAAAGGATTATATCATTGGGATACAATGGTTTCCCTATCGGTGTGGATGACTCACCAGAACGTCTAAATAATAGGGAAGTCAAATATCAGATGATAGTGCATTGCGAGCGTAATGCTATTATCTTCGCAAGACAAAATCTGGAGGGTTGCACTCTGTATACATGGCCTTTTGCGTCGTGTTCTGCTTGTGCCGGAATGGTAATTCAGACAGGTATCAAAAGAGTGGTGTATCCTAAATTGACAGACCCCGGACTTATCGAGCGATGGGGAAAATCGCTAGAGCTAACATATCAGATGTTTGACGAAGCCGGACTAGAACGAGTTGAAATAGAAGTGGAGAAGAAGTAAGAAATGCCCTACAAATACGATGATTCCCTCGAAGTATCTAAAGATTATTTCGGAGGGGAAGACCTACCAGCCAGAGTCTTTTTGGACAAGTATGCACTACGAAGCTATGAAAATGAATTGTTGGAATGTGTTCCGACACAGATGCACGAAAGGATAGCTAAGGAATTTCATAGAATTGAGAAAATCAAGTTCAAAGAACCTATGGGTTACGATGAAATCCTTAGTTACCTAAAAGACTTCTCTGCTATAATTCCGCAGGGTAGTCCTATGTTTGGTATTGGTAACAAGTACCAGAATGCTACTCTTAGCAACTGCTACGTTCTTGACACACCAGAGGATAGTTATGGCGGCATTCTACATACAGACCAACAACTCGTCCAGATTGCAAAACGAAGGGGAGGAAACGGTCTTGACCTTTCTAAGCTACGTCCGTCGAAAGCACCTACCAGAAACTCATCGAGAACTTCCACCGGAATTGTGTCGTTTGCTGAGCGTTATTCAAACTCTACAAGAGAAGTCGGGCAGGGAGGTCGTCGTGGTGCCTTGATGCTTACGCTTAGCGTACATCACCCACAAGTTCTTGACTTCGTAACAATGAAACAAGACCGCACTAAGGTAACTGGTGCTAATATCTCAGTTCGTTTAAGCGACGAATTCCTCCAAGCGTTGGAGAAGGATGATTTTTATGAACAAAGATGGCCTGTGGAGCCACAAGATGGAAAGGGGTACTTCTATGACAACAAATACAACGACAAACCGAAGATTCAAAACCGTGTACGGGCGAGCGAAGTCTGGAATGCAATCGTCAAGTCTGCCCATAGCTCAGCCGAACCCGGCATCCTCTTTTGGGACAACATTCTCAGAGAAAGTCCAGCGGACAGATACGCTCACAAGGGCTATCGCACTGTCTCTACGAATCCCTGTGGAGAGATACCGCTCTGCGTCCTTGATAGCTGTCGCCTCCTCGTCCTCAACCTAATCTTCTGTGTGAAGAATGCCTTTACAAAAGACGCATACTTCGACTTTGACTTGCTCTATAAGCTTGCTGGTATAGCTCAACGCTTTATGGATAACTTGATTGACCTCGAACTGGAGGCAATTGACAAGATTATCCGTAAGATTCAACAAGACCCGGAAGCATCCTATATCAAGAATCCAGAACTTAATACTTGGAAACGCATTCGTGAGAAATGTGTGCAAGGAAGAAGGACTGGTACTGGTATTACCGCTATCGGCGATGCTATGGCGATGGTCGGCATCAAATACGGAAGCAAAGCCTCTATAGAGTTTACCGAAAAGGTATACAAGACTCTCAAGCTAGGTGCTTATCGCTCTAGTGTTGATATGGCTAAAGAGCTTGGGCCATTCCCAATCTTTGACAAACAAGCCGAACGCTCCTGTCCTTTCTTGCTAAGAATTAAGGATGAAGACCCTAAGCTTTATGCAGATATGCAGAAGTTTGGACGTAGGAACATCGCTTGCTTGACTACTGCTCCTACCGGCACAACCAGTATGGTAGCATTAGTATACAAAGATAACGGCAGCGTTCCGCTTTATGGCACAACTTCTGGTATCGAGCCTTGCTTTATGTTATGGTATACTCGCCGCAAGAAAGTCAACCCATCTGAAATCGACAATGCTGGCATCAAAGTGGCGTTTACAGACGCAAACGGCGATATGTGGGAAGAGTTTAAGGTATATCATCCCGGCGTTAAGTTATGGCTTACCGTGAACAAAGACAAGTTTGATGGTATTACAGATGAAGATGAGGTAATGCAGATAATCCATAAGCATTGTCCGTATGTTGGTGCTTGTGCGGAAGATATTGACTGGACTGCAAGAGTTAAGATTCAAGCAGCGGCACAGCGTCATATTGACCACAGCATTTCATCTACGGTGAACTTGCCTTCGGATGTAAGCCTTGAAGAAGTTGGTAAGATTTATACAACAGCTTGGAAGTCAGGCTGCAAAGGTATGACCGTCTATCGCAAGGGTTGTCGTGATGGTGTTCTAATCGAAGACAAGCAAAAGGTCGATAGCATCACTAAAAATGAAGGAACTAAGCGTCCGAAAGAACTTCCGTGTGATGTTCACTATACTAGCGTCAAGCATAAAGAGTATTATGTTGTCGTAGGCAAACTAAACGGAGAACCTTACGAAGTATTCATCATACCTGTAGATGAGCCAGAACACAAGACTTGGGTAGAGTCAGGAACTCTAGTCAAGATGAAGAGGGGACATTACGTTCTCAAATCAGATAAGGATAATGTAGTCTATGAGAATATCGCAGATTACTGCTCAGATGAACAAGAGGCTATAGCTCGTATGGTATCAACTAGCCTTAGACACGGCGTTGACATTCAGTACGTTGTTCACCAACTCGAAAAGACTAAAGGTGACATGAGTTCCTTCTCGAAGGCTGTCGCTAGAGCATTGAAAAAGTACATCAAGGAAGGAGCAAAGATTTCGGGAGAAAATTGCTCTAACTGTAACAGTGCCAACCTGATACGTTCAGAAGGCTGCAAGAAATGTCAAGACTGCGGCTGGTCAGGATGCGGATAATAGGAAATTCCACTTGACAGGGAAATGAGGATTGATATAATGAATAGAGCAGATGTGTACAAGGCGATTGATTCCGAGAGAGATTACCAAGAAAGAAAATGGGGGAATGGAGCGACCAAGAAAGTCCACTCCCTCGAAGAATGGTGTCTCTACATTCAGGATTATCTTGATGAGGCTAAACACGCCCTATCTCGTAAACCAGATGACGTTTGTTATCCTATAGCCAAAGAAATCATGAGAAAGATTGGCGGTATGGCTGTCAAATGTATGGAAGAACACGGAACAACACTTAGACCAGCAGACGCAGAGATTGTTTACTAAACACAGAAAGGAAGGCGAAAGCCATGAAGCCATGTCTAATTTTGAACGGAGACTACCGTGTTCTTGGAGTAGTTTCTTGGCAACGTGCTGCAACCTTGGAAATGCAAGGTAAGGCTTATGTCGCTAAGCACTATTCTGAGGCTGTTAGAACAGCTTCCGATTTCTACCAACTACCTGCCGTCATGGTCTTGAAGGATAAGTTCGTCAAGTTCTTCAAGAACAAGGTTAAGTTGAAGAAGAAGAACGTCTTCATTCGTGACCATTACAAGTGTGCTTACTGTGGAAAGGTATTCAAGAAGGATGAATTGACTATCGACCACGTTCACCCACAATCAAAGGGTGGTAAGAACACATGGGACAACTTGATTTCATCTTGCTTCCCATGTAACAGAAAGAAGGGCGACCGTCTTGACATTAAGCCATTATGGAAGCCATACGAACCACAGAACAATCAGATATTCATTGTTGACAAGATGCAACCTGAATGGACTGACTTCTTGTATACGAGGTAAATAATGAACGCCGTTTATCATTTGCTTTGTATGCTCTTACATTGTCGCTCCCGCCAAGTTACTTGGTGGGGCGACCGTAAGCGAGTTTACTGTCACACATGTCAGATAGAGAGGGATGCCTACTCTTGGGAGTGACGACCTATGGACAGGTCAAGATTAAACACTCTTATGATAGTTTATAGATTGGTATGGGTTTTCGTTGGCACCATACTAACTTGTATAGTCATCCCATTGCGATACCTCTTGTACTACGACAACGCTTTCGAGAAACATAAACCCCTTTGGAGAGACAAAGAATGACATTTTTCACAATCGTAGCTTGGCTCATGCTTTTTAGCGGAACCTGTATGTGGCTATTTATTCCGGGCTTTCTATTTACTGCTCTTTTAGTCGGCATACTAAGCTATGACAATCCAGATAAGAATAAGGCCGGTGCTTGCATTGGTGTATTGCTCGGCGTTGCCTCTTACGGTTTGTCGGTTTGGTACTTCCTGCATCACTTGGAGGTAACATGGTTGGGTTAACAGTTGTTAAAGGCGACCTTCTTAGTGTTACGGAAGGTGTTATAGCTCACGGCGTAAATTGTCGTGGAGCATTCGGGTCTGGAGTTGCAGGAGCTATAGCAAGGAAGTTTCCTTGGGTTAGAGACTCGTATCTTCATAAACACAATACCGAAGGTTGGGTACTTGGAGATGTTCAACTCGTTAAACAAGATGGTACTAATCAGCCCAAAAAATCATCCATGCAAGGAATACTAAGCTTGCCCGGTGTGGTGTTCGCTAACTGTGCAACACAAGACGATTTTGGCACAGATAAGGTAAATCTTGACTATCCAGCCCTAGAAAGGTGTCTTGATAAAGTTCTGCATTTTTGCGAGAAAGCTAAATTACCTCTAAGTATACCAAGAATAGGTTGTGGTTTAGCTGGAGGCGATTGGGATAGAGTCCGAGCTATCATAGAAAAGGTCAATGAAAAAAGAAATGTTCAAATCACAGTCTACGAATTGTAAGATTTGGGGTATTTACTATCAGCTAGATTTAACAAGTCTATTGGATAGTAAGTAATGATTAAGAACGACATAAAGCCGGGTATTACCAAAAATGGTATAAACGTCTTAATGAAAGCTGGAGTTAAATATGACAAGTGTAAATCTGTGTATTGGACTTGCCAGTGTCATTGCGGAAAGATTTTTGATACCAAAAGCACCAGACTAAGACAAGGAATAAAATCTTGTGGTTGTGATGCTTATAGGAAAGGAAAAGATAGCCCGCATTGGACAGGACACGGAGGTATTTCTGGAAAATTGTGGGCAAGAATTGAACTGAATGCAAAAGACAGGAGACTAGAGTTTTCGATAACAAAGGAATACTGTTGGGAACTGTTTTTGAAACAAGATGCTAAGTGTGCTATTTCTGGAATTGCACTATCTTTACCTAAAGACGGTAGCGATTTCAACAAATTTGAATGGAATGCTTCTATTGATAGAATAGATTCCTCAAAAGGATATACAAAAAGCAACATTCAATGGGTGGATAAAAGGATTAACATGATGAAGCAAAATCTTACGATGAAAGATTTTCTTGACTTATGTGAGAAGATAACCAAAAGGAATAGACCATAATGCCAACGTATGATTTTCAATGCGGAAAATGTAAAAAGGTCTTTGAGAAGCATCTATCCTTCAAAGAGGTAGACTCCGAAGACCTAGTAGTATCTTGTCCTTGTGGTTCTACGAAGACAAGCAGACAATTATCATGTGGTATTATGTTCATGGATGGCGACCCCCAAACTGTGGGTTCGCTTGCGGAACGTAACCATAGGAATCTCGGCGAAGCTGGACGTTCAAAAGTTCAGCAAGAAGCAGAAGAACGCAAATCCCGCCTTCGTGAAACCATATCTCCTAAAGCAAAGTCCGTAATACAAACTCCTAAAGATATTCGTTCCAAGTGGCCTAAGCTTAATCAAAAAGCTTTAGCTAAGATGGATAACAAGAAGATTAACGAATATATCAATAGTAGTTGTGAACCAAAGGAGCTATAATGGGACACCCACACGCACCACATACAATGACAATGACTGTGGAGTTAAGGCTATTTGAGCAGAGAGATAGCGGTGAGTTTGTAGGAGCGGACAATGGAAAGACACTCATCTTTTCTCTTCCTTGCAGAAATCAGTCTGAGGGACAAGAAGCTAAACAAATAACGGAAGAGGTAATAAGAAAATGCCTAGAGCAAGTGAAACTACAGATGAATCCACAGAAATCCTAGACGGTGGCGATATAACTCTCAGTTGTAAAGACTGCGATAGCAAGCTACTTGTTCTATGGATTACCAGACCGAACGCCGAGTTTGATTGGAAGATTAAGGCCAACTGCCCATTTTGCAGCGGAGAGACAAATGAACAGGATGTACATGGAATGTTCCATTATGCACCCTATTTCAAAATTACAAACGAAGAAGATATGGAAAGCGAAAGTAAGCTGTACATAGAAACCTTCACGGACAACAATGGAGTAATAGAAGTATTACTCAGGAAGCATAAAAAATGAGCATAACAAAAGCTTTAAGGAACATCGAAACAGAAGAAAAACCAGTTGAGTTAGGATTTGAGTTCGGTGGTGGTATGATAGACCCCGACGAACCAGAATCTCTTGCGAAAAGTTGTCATCTTAATGACAGAACTTTGTGGTATGTCAAGGTGGCTGTAACCGGGGGTGATGCCGGTCATCTAGCCAATCCCGTAAGTCTAACTCATACTAAGGGTGACTTTAGTAGAAAGAAGGATAGGTACGGAAGGGATAGATACGAGTATAAGTTAGTCTCCAAACAAGTATGGGAACTGTATCACAGGTTCTTAGAAACGAGGAACGTAGCATGGCTAAGGAACGCAGAAAGAGTCAGGATAACAACAAGGTAAAGGAGTTCTCTGAGGTTGAAAAGCAGTATATTATTGCCAACTTCAAGAACGAAACCGTTACCACAATGGCTACCGCTCTAGGTAAAGACGAAGAAGAAATCAAAACCTTCATCGCTGACCTAGCAAAGAAACCGGGTGCTGGTTTGTCTAAGCCAACATTCGCCAGAAGAAGTGGTGCCATCACATCAACCCAAGTTGCTTCCGAGCGTGGCGATGGCCATTCAAAGAGAGGTAAGGGCAACTATCAACAGTTTTCTGGTGCTATCCACAGACCACAAGGATAAGACATGGTTTGCAAGGAAAAAGACATATACTTCGAGTGGCTTGCCTATATTCGTAGGGAAGCCCACTTCTCTGCTGAACTCGATAACGGGGAAATCATCTTCCAAGATGACTACCGTGCTGAGTGTGAGCATAATACACAGGAAGTTCCGCAGCAACCTAAAGCTTGGGAACGACTTCGTGGTTATGTGAAGCAGAACGGGATATGGATAAAGAACATCTGGTTGCAAAACTTGGATAACATAGTTAAGCCTCTACCTGATGAGGCCGATGGATACTACTTTAAGAAGGGTATCTTGGGACAACTGTTCTCCGACCATACCAGACACTTCTATATCATAGGCTACCTTAATTTGCGTACTAAGAAGGTGAAAGCTTTTAAGTACGGAGTACCAGAATTGTTATTGCTTGAAACCGACGAAAGGGAGGTTAAGATTGACGACCCATGCCTAATAGTAAGACCCGGCCTAGAAAGCCTAAAGCTGACAAAAACAGACTCCTAATCGACTCTGGACTATTATTTCAAGCGAACCGAATGGTGTTTATGCCATTTGGTTTATCTTTGTGCTATGAAACAGTTGACGGAAAGACCAATCTGTTTGTAAAAGATATGAGGGCTGAACCTGAAAAGGCAGTCTTCTCCAAAGAAGTTCTCGCAAGTGGTTCCGAGAAATACGAACGGTTCACACTTGAAGAAGGATTTGCTCTCATGCGTCAACGTGAGAGAAAATTGGGTAATTCAACACAGAATTGGTCAAGAAAGGTGTTTTCGCTAAAATGAAACAAGTCTACGAATCCAAATACACTGACCGCAAGGTTACTGCCGCTCAAAAGATGGCAGAAATCATGTGTGAAAATCTGGCTCGGAAAGAGCATGTAGCTTTACCTCCCAAGTTCTGGAACACTCCTAAGTGGGAGAGGCATTTCAAATCACAAGTGCTTAGTGCAAACAGTCTTATGAAGCTGTATAGCGTGGAAGCTATCTTTAGAGCTTTACGAGACAAGAGAGCGGAGCGTACATATTCTTTGAATGCTCCATTCCTAGATGATGTGTTAAAGGGTAAGCAGATTGAAGTTGAAAGGGAAGCAGCAGCAATAGCTAATGCTCCCGTAACGCCAGAGTGCAAGCCTACAAACGAGAAACCAAGACCAACATTCGTACAAAAGAAATCAGTTTTGAGGGGGTTAGACGATGGCGAAGGATAAAGCACCTAAGAAAGAGAAAGAGTCAGTAGACATTGTAGCCGATTACATCAAGAAAGAGTTCGGCCCCGGAATCATGAAGAACATCAAGGACATCAAAGACCGCAAGTTTGATGTCGTTAGTGTTTGCCCATCAGTCAATGGAATGCTTGCTGGAGGAATCCCTACGGGAGTTTGGGTCAACGTAGCTGGTAAGCCTAAGTGCGGTAAGACTACCACTATTCTTTGGACTTGTGCTAAGGCACAGGCAATGGGTATGGATATTTACTACCTTAACGTAGAGCATCGTTTGAAGCCGATGAATGCCGCAAACCTTGAAGAGATTCCTATTGACGAAAAGAGATTCCATGTCATCGAGTCAACAGAAGACAAGATTCTCTCTGCTCAAGACTTCTTGAAGATTGGTACTCACATTCTGAATAACAAGAAGAGATGCGTAATGGTCATCGACAGCTTAGCTGCTCTATGTCCAGAGAAAGAACTCTTGGAAGGTATTGGAACCTTTACGAGAGGCGGTGCTACACAAGCTGTGGCTCAGTTCTGTCGCATGATGACTGCGGTAGTACCAATTAGAAATCATATCGTACTCACAATCCAACAGATTCAAGCCAACACAAGTGGTTATGGTGCCCCAACATCCGTCAAGGGTGGTAATGCAATCACCTATCAGGGTGATATTATCATGCGTGAGCGTGGCGTAGCCGACTGGAAGGAAGATGACAAGGTTATCGGTCAGAAAGTAACTTGGGAAGTAGATTGTACAGCACTTGGCGGTTTCCCCGGAAGTAAGTGTGTCTCAAGTCTAAGATACGGAAAAGGTATCGACGAACTAAACGAGATATTCAATCTGGCAAAGACCTTGGGACTCATCAGTGGTAAGCAATGGATTTACTTCGACTTCCTAGAAGACTATCTTGAAGAGATAGGCGAAACAGAATGGACTGAGGAAGTTAAAGACAAGTACAAAGCTAACGGAGAAGCTAAGGCTTGCCAATACCTAAAGGATAATCCAAAGATTAAGGAACTACTTGAAAAAGTAGTCTTGTCGGTAACAAAGACATCATGAAAGTAAAAGGTCTTGATAATCGTGAATATACTTTGAGCCTGATTGGTAAGGAATCCAAATCCATATCAAACAGGTCAAAGTATCACATATTGGCTAGGGAAGTGATAAAGAGGATATATCCCTCTCTAAAGCTTGCCGAGGAAGTCCACATACCGGGATTAAAAACACCAATGTATCTTGATTTTTTTATGCCATTGATGAAGATTGCGGTCGAAGTCCAAGGTGAACAACATTACAAATTTAATTCATTCTTCCATGCTAATAAAATGGAGTTTTTCCAAGCCAAAGGCAGGGACAGGATGAAGAAAAGCTGGTGCGAACTCAACGACATCAGCCTTGTCGAACTACCATACAACGAAACCGAAGAACAATGGGAAGAGAGGTTGAGAAATGTCTTTAGAACCACTTAATCCAGAACCAAGTGTGCAAGAAAAGAGCATAGATGCTTTGATGTACAAACTAGACGAGTTTGCTGCGGTCAATAAGGTCTTTGTAGTTAACATCGACAATGATATTGAGGAACTGCTAGACTTAGACCGTGGCAAGCTAAAGGCTATGGAAGCCGAAGACCTTGGTATCAATGCTGCCCTTCTTGCTAAGTACGCTTATTACATTCAGGGATTGTGTAACCGTGAGCAGATTGCTCTGCACTTCGCAGAAAGTTCTTTGAAGAAGATATTCATAGAACATTGGAAGGCACACAAAGGCCAATACATGAGGCCAGAAGAAGTAGAAGGAGCCATCATTAAGAGCAATACTGCCGCCACTGAGTTCAATAGACTCAAGGTTTTGGCTGAGGCTAGATTAGCTAAGCTCTCGTATCTAGCAAACAGAATACAATTCGTGGCTCAAACTCTACTCGAACTACAACAAAGCAAACGAAGAGCTTTAAGGATTCCCCAATAATGGCTAAGAAAAAGAAAGAAGTGGCTACCACACTAATAGGTGCGGAAGCTATGGAAGCTGCTATCAAAGCAAACCCAACTCCTGAACTATTAAAAGCATACGAGCAATTCTTCGGAAAAAAGTTGGAAGTGGAGTTGCCAGAGGCCGAAGATGAGGGTACAATTACCCAAACACAAGTGAGAAGCAAACCACTCAAGAAGGCTCCACGCAGAAGGCGTAGACCCGACGATGATGACGACGATGACGATGATGATTACGAAGAACGTACTCCTCGCAGAAGACAATCATCAGGCGAACGTAGTTGTGTCGCAAGACCATTTGAACCGCCTCGAAAGATAAAGTTCACAGACCTCAAAGGAAACGCTGGTGAAGAAGGTGCAGAACTCAAAGCTGCCAGCGATTTCGACAAGAAGGTTGTTTGGAACAGAACTCCTAGACAAAGGGCCGAGTTCAGAAAAATCAAAGTTCGTTGTAGAAAGTGCGGCGTAACAGACCGTGTTTCTCCGTCTCTTATTCCTCCGAGCAAATACGGAAAATATGTTTGCAACGATTGTTGCAGGTAAGGGAGATTATGGAACAGTTAGTAGATGTAGGGTCAGAAAGAGCGGTACTAGCAGGTATCTTTACCTATGGTAGCAAAGCTTTTGTAGAAGTAAACGAACTGCTAACTAACCACACTCTCACGGTGGATAGCAATACTATAATCTGGAAGTCTCTCAAACACTTCTTCGAGACATCTAAGGATGGAGACAAGCCGGACATAGCATCTATCTACGCTTCTTCAAAAGCCATCGGTCACGATGGTTTTTTTGACAACTCAGAAGAGAAAAAATACCTACGAAGTCTGATGAACTTTCCCGTAAACTTTGAGAGCATTAGAAAGCTTGCAATCAGGCTTCGTAAGTTAGAAGTAGGTCGTAGTTTGTGGTCAGAATTGGCCTTGGCTCAGCAGAGCATCAATTCAATGACGGGTGATGAATCCATTTCCCGCATCATTTCTTTTGCAGAAGGCCCAATCCTTGAGTTCGCCACAAAGCTAGGCGAAGAAACCGATGATTCCCAATCTCATATCGGTGAAGGTCTTGATGCCTTCGTTCAGTTCCTTATCGACAATCCAAGAGACTGCGTAGGTCTATCAACTGGCTTACCAACATTCGATATGTGTATCGGTGGTGGGCTTCGTAGAGGTTCCGTAAACATTATCGGTGCCCGTCCAAAGATTGGAAAGACTACATTAGGTATCAATATCGGGCTAAATGTTGCTGGTGGACTCGATGTTCCTGTATTCTATTTCGATATGGAAATGGATAAGGAAGACTTTTGGGTTAAGATGCTTGCCAATCTATCGGGTGTTGAAATCAATGTCATAGAACGTGGCAAGTTCGATAGCGAGCAACTCACAAGAATACAAGCCGCCAAAGAAACGCTCAAGTCAACAAACTTTCACTACTTCAATATCGCCGGTCAATCGTTTGAAGAGACGCTGGCTATGGCTCGAAGAGTTATGCTCAAGAAAGTGGGCAGGAATCCAGAAACAGGAAAGATAAATGATTGTCTGATGATATACGATTACTTCCGATTGAACAATTCGGAGAATATCTCCAACAACATTCAGGAGTATCAGGCGTTAGGCTTTCAGATTATCGCACTAAAGACATTTGCAAAGAAGCTAGACATACCGATTCTTACGTTTGTCCAGCTTAATAGAGATGGTATTGATAAGGAAGATACAGACGTAGCCAGCGGTTCTGACCGCATCATCTGGTTGTGTAACAACTTTACTATCTTCAAGCCGAAGGGTGAAGAAGAGAACGAAGAGGACATGACTCACGGTAGAGCATTAGCACACCGCAAGTTAGTTCCTATCGTAGCACGACACGGTGGGGGACTTGGACAGGGCGATTATATCAACATCTTCTTTCAGGGAGAACTTGGTAGATTGAAAGAAGGCAAGACCAGAAATCAATCTAGTAAATACGACAGCGGATTTGGGAGCGGAATAAGCGATGAAACAGGTGGATTCTAGGAATCTGGACAACTTGGATGCTGAGACGCTTAATGCTATCAATGAAGCATTGTGTCTTAGACTTGAAGAGTTGTTCAACCTATTAGAAATTGAGATGTTAAAGTCCGGTAGATGTTACCTTGGGTGCTGCCCAATTCATGGAGGCAATAATCCTACTGGTGTGAACATATACCCGGAAGGCTACAATATGGGTGGATATTGGCGTTGCAATACAAGGAAGTGTCACAACCATTTCGCTCAAAACGCTATAGGATTCGTCAGGGGCGTTCTATCCAGAAAGAAATATGGATGGGGTGGTGGTGACGATAGGAAGGCTACCTTTCATGCGACCTTAGATTTCATCCTCAAGTTCATTGGTAAGGAACTCAATATCAACTATCAGAACATGGACAAAAAGAAGTTCTGTTCAGAAGTAGAGATGTATGCAAAGCCAAAGAAGAAGGAAGAGAAGGGATTCCACAGGAATAAGGTTCGTGAGCTATTAAAGATTCCTCCACAAGTCTATCTTGATAGGGGATATACCGGCGAAATACTTAACAAGTATGATGTTGGCATTCCTAAGACGAATGATGGAATCAAGCTGAAAGACAGAATCATAGTCCCGGTATACAGCATACCATCTAACCCCGAAAAGGATAAGTTGATGCTTGTGGGTGTACAAGGACGAAGCATCTTTAAGCAGTGTCCTAAGTGTAAGTTGTATCACGGAAACCAACCGTGTCCAAGTAAGGCTTACGAACAACTGTTTGTAAAGTGGAGAAACAGCGAAGGTTTTGTATGCGGCAACCATCTGTACAACTTATGGTACGCAAAGAAGTACATACAGGAAACAAGAACAATAATTCTTGTGGAAGGGCCGGGAGACGTTTGGAGGCTAGAACAAGCGGGTATTCACAACTCCGTTGCGTTGTTCGGTGGAAATCTTACAGAGCAACAGGAGATTTTAATTGAAACTAGCGGTGCTACGACTGTAGTAATACTAACGGATTATGATGAACCGGGTATCGAGGCAGCGGATGCCATCAAGGATAAGTTGAAACGCTATTACAATATCGTTCGCCCACAACTAAACACAAAAGATGTAGGCGATATGGAAGTTGAAGAGATAAACGCCACTCTGCTTCCAGTTCTCAAAGCGGCAGAAAGGAGATTTTGATGACTACTATCATCGGGTTTACAGGAAGAAAGCAGAGCGGGAAGAATACTATGTGTAACTATGTGATTGGTGAATCACTTGTTAAGCATGAAGTTATCGACAAATATGACATTGCAGAAGATGGTGGATTGCTTGTGCCATTCGTGATGCCTGATGGTGAAACGGGCATGGGTATCTTGGATATGTCTTCGATAGACCCAAGATTCTTAGAGTATGCCAACAAGTTCTTGTATCCGTTCGTGAAGCTCTATAGCTTCGCTGACCCACTCAAGCGACTTTGTATGGACTTGCTTGGGCTTAGTTACGAACAGTGCTATGGCACAAACGAAGACAAGGCTACAAAAAGCACCATACTATGGGAAAATATGCCCGATTATGGGAAAATAAAGTATGCCCTCAAGAGTAAGGCACCAAAAGGTTTGATGACAGCAAGAGAAGTCATGCAGCACATGGGTACAGAGATATTCCGTAAGATGAATACTAACTGCTGGACTGACTACTGCATCAACAGGATAAATCTCGACAAGCCCGAAATAGCCCTAGTGTGCGATTGCAGATTCCCTAATGAGGCTGATGCAATCAAAAACGCTGGAGGCAAGCTAGTTAGACTCCTTAGAGGCAATCATGAGGATAAGCACGAAAGCGAAATCGCTCTTGACCCCGAAAACTATGACCAATCAAACTTTGATGTCATAATTGACAACAGAGAGATTAGTAAGCCAGAAGCATTCCAACAACTTTCTCCTAAACTAGCAGAATGGTTGGGAGCTAACAAATAATGATAACTACTTACATACGAAGTAGTTCTTATAGTGATTTCTCCTTCTGTGAACATAAGTTCTTCTTGAGATATGTGTTGGGTTTGCCGGACGTTAGCAACAAGAAAGCTGACAAGGGTAACATCGTACACAAAGCCTTAGAATTACTTGGTAGACGGAAGGAGGCTGAACAGGTAGGAATTACTCGAATCAAGGATGAGGCTTGGGAAGGCGAAGTTGATGTTGCTATCATCGACCCTTCTTTCGCTTGCTCAAAGGCGTGGGAGTATTGTACGAAGCAATTCGACCATCACGCATGGGAAATAAAGGATTACAAAGACTGCATCAAGATGGTTGATACCGTTATGGAGTTCAATAACGGAATGTTCAATCCTCTCAAGCTTGACATTGTTGGTGTCGAAAAGAAGTTTGACATTGAGATTATCAAGCCTTGGTCTAGCTATAACTTCAACACGCCAGATGGCCCTTTGAAGGGGTATCTTTCCCTAAAGGGTACTGTGGACTTGATTCATCGTGTTGATAAGAACATCTTGGAAATCGTGGATTGGAAGACTGGTCGTAGACTTGACTGGAATACCGGCCAAGAGAAGACCATGCAAAAGTTGGAAGTAGACCCACAACTCAGGATGTATCATTACGCTATTCATAATTTGTATCCAGATATTGACCAAGTTATGATTACGATATACTACATCACAGATGGTGGGCCATATACAGTCTTCTTTAATAGAGACGACCTACCAAAGACAGAAGAACTCCTTCAAGCTAGATTCCAACAGATTAAGGATACAGTTCGCCCTAGACGAATCTATCCTGATTGGAAGTGTAGCAAGCTTTGCCATTATGGTAAGACTGAACATCCCGAATCTGGCAAGCTTCTTTGTGTTCATTACAAAGATGAAATCATTAACCTTGGTATTGAGAAGGTTACTAACAAGAATGCGGACTTCAAAGCACTTACTCAATACGGTGCTGGTGGTGGAAAGTATGAGGTAAAGGACTAATGGATGAGAGATACACATTAGAGGAAAGGGTAGCCGATTTACTCGAAAGAGTTGAGGCTCTTGAGACACCAAGCGTTAATGTTCAAGTTCTCCGAACAAAGAACGCTAAACTTCCCGTAAGAGCTACGTTAGGTAGTTCAGGATACGATATATTTAGCACAGAGCGTATTGCTGTACATAGTTTTGATACTGGTACATTGATTCCAACTGGATTAAAAGTAAAAATACCGGAAGGTTATGAGTTACAGGTTCGCCCAAAAAGCGGATTAGCTCTAAAATACGCCTTGACAGTGCTTAACACTCCGGGTACAATAGACTCTGACTATCGTGGTGAGATTGGAGTTATTATCATCAATCATGGAGAAAACGACCACGTTTTTGAACCACACGACAAAATAGCACAGCTTGTTTGTTGTAAGGTATCTCCAGTCAACTTTGTAGAGGTAAGCGAAGATGAATACAATCGAGAAGACAGTTCCAATGAACGAGGAACTGGTGGTTTCGGAAGTACAGGAGCTAAATAGCTCAAACTACCAACCATTGATGCCGGATGCAGAGTTCGCTGCCGCAGTTGCCAGAATGATGTCAACTTTTCGTGCAGAAATAAGAAACCAAAATCATCTTGAACATCTAAAGCGTAAGAAGAAAAGGAAGGAAGCAAGGGCTTCCCGAACAAGGAACAGAAAGAGGGGCAAGTAATGGCTGAGTTTTTCCCGCTACACGTTCACGACCACTATTCGCTATTGGATGGCCTTTCTAAGCCAGCCCAAATAGCAAGTCGTTGTGATAAACTAGGCTATACTGGCTCTGGAATCACCAATCACGGCTCCGTTAGTGGTGCCGTTAGCTTCATCAAAGCGATGGAGAAGAAAAAGAAGAAGTGGATTCTAGGTAACGAGTTCTATCTTTCCAAGCAAGACCCAAGCATTAAGACTCCCGAAAACAGGAAGCTTGCCCACTTGTGCGTACTTGCTCGCAATATGGATGGTTGGAAGTCTCTAATCAAGGCTACTAGCAAAAGTAATAGTGGTGACAACTTCTATTATCGTCCAAGGCTTACGCTTACCGATTTCAGCGAGTTTGCTGGTAATCTAGTCTGTTTTAGTGGACACCCCGGCTCAGAAATGTGCAACATTCTGTTCACAGATATGAGTAAGGCTTACGATGCCGAGGATGTATCTACCGTAAAAATGTTACTAAAGGATGATTGGCTACATGAGGCTACCAAGCTTGCTGGCCAATATCAAGAAATCTTCGGACAAGGCAACTTCTATCTTGAGATTCAGCTTATTGACGCTAAGCGTCTACCAGTAGCTAAGGTAATAGCCGAGTGCTTACGAAAGGTGTCACAAGTTACTGGTATACCGTGCGTAGCTACTTGCGATGCTCACTATCCTTCAAAAGAAGATGCTCCCGACCAAAGAGTTATTCTGGCTTCAAGTTTACAGACCACTCTAAGTTCTATCAGTAAGAAGATTGCTATGTCAGAAGACTTCGGTTTGTCCGGGTTCTTCAAGTCTAGCAACTATCATATTCCATCACTAGAAGAGATGGAAGAACTACATAGTGGTTACGAGCATGAGTTGAGAGCATCGGTTGAGATTGCTGATAACTGTGAGACTTACAATCTCGCCGGTAAGCCAATGATTCCAAACTTCAAATGTCCAGAAGGCATGAGCCAAGAGGACTTTTTCCGAAAACTTTGTAATGAAGGTTGGAACAAAAGAATCGCTAGTCGTATTCCTGAATCAGAGCATCCAAAGTACAAAGAACGCCTAGAATACGAGCTTGGCGTGTTGGGTGGTGCTGGACTATTCGGTTATTTCAACGTCGTACAGGACTTCATCTCTTTTGCAAAAGGAAATGGATGGCTTGTTGGCCCCGGTCGTGGGTCTGCGGCAGGATGCTTGGCTAGTTACTTAGCAGGTATTACCGCCATCAATCCTATCCCTTATGACCTTCTATTTGAGCGATTCTACAATGCTGGACGCAATACTGCTACTAGAATCAGTCTTCCTGATATTGATACCGATTTCCGTATTCAAGACCGTCAAAAGGTGATTGAATATATCGAAAAGACCTATGGTACGGCTTGCGTATCTCAGATTGCAACATTCGGTAGAATGCAGGGGCGTAGTGCTATCAAGGAAGTGTTGAGGGCACATGAGGCTTGTAGTTTCGATGTAATGAACGAAATTACAGAGCATATCCCCGACGAAGCAAAGATTGCTGATGAACTACAGGAAATGAAAGAGGCAGGAGAAGACCCTTCCATTATCATGTGGGCACTTGAGAATAATGGGGAAGAACTAAAAGAGTGGTGTTCCTTAAACGAAGATGGAACATGTGACGGCCCGATGGCTCGCCTATTCGAGCAAGCTATAAGGCTAGAAGGTACATACAAGAGTATGGGCAAACACGCCGCTGGAGTTATCATCTCTCCGGTGCCACTAAGCGAAGTATGTCCTATGGCATACGACAAGAAAAACAATACCGTCCACACAGCTATGGAATATGAAGACCTAGAGTGGATGGGACTTGCGAAGTTTGATATTCTAGGCGTAGCAGCCTTGGATAAGATTCAGGGAACCTTAAACATCCTAAAAACAGGGAGAGTCAATGGCTAAGATACTTGCACCATCTAGCAGATGGTTATTGGAAAACTGGTGTGAGATTAAGGTTGGGAACCTTCTATTCTATCGTGTCTCAGAGACAGATAAGTATAGAATGTTGTGCTTCGACCAGAACAACAACCTTACTCATAGCAAGGAAAAGAACTTCAAGAATATCGACGAATGCTTACTGCATTTGATTGATAACCTTCCTGCGGAGCCTGAACGTAGTGAATAAGATAGACCTTCTATTATCTGAGATAACCGGATGTAAGAAGTGTGGACTTGTTGTACAGTGTAATGGTGTTGTTCCTCCAAACGGCACATGGGACTCCAACATAGTCATCATTGGCGAAGCACCGGGGGCAGATGAAGACCTTTTGAATAGACCGTTCTGCGGCAGGAGCGGTCAGCTTTTAGATAAACTGCTCGGAAAAGCAGAAATCAAAAGAGAAAACGTCTTCGTGACCAATGTAGTCAAATGTCGCCCACCAGACAATAGAACACCCACAAAAAGAGAGATTGCTCATTGTAAAGGTTGGCTTTGGAAAGAGCTACAGATGGTCAATCCGAAAATAATCATAACTTTGGGTAAGACACCGACTTGCCTTTTGTTGCACTTGCCTAATACTATAACATTAGGAAAGTATGTTGGACAACCACACAAACCGGAATACTTACCCGACTCCACAATCTATCCTTGGTATCATCCCTCTTTCTTGCTAAGGAAGGGTGGTAACTTCGATGAACAAACAGTTGAGTTTTTAAGGAGAATCAAAGATGAAGCTTGTAGATAACCTACTTTCAGCGTTTGGAAGAAAGAAAGCAAAGGTAGTAGAAACACCAAAGAAAACAGAGAACGTAGAAGCTGGAAAGCTTGCTATCCGAGTCTTGAAGGGAAGACAGAGATTCAAGGCTCTCAAAGCCGATGCTATCAAGGCGATTGACGAGAAAAACGCAACAATCGACCTACTCAGCACATATCTTCTTGTCGCAATAGCCAAGAATGATGGTACTCTTCTAGTCCAGAAGGATGTTCTTGACACTATGAAGTCAAAACTATCCACATTGGGCATCAAAACCATTCCAGTCAAAGACAGCCCCGGCGATTTTGAGCTAAAGATTGTCGATATGTCAAAGAATCTCGAAGACTTGCAAAAGAAGTTTGCAGAAGCAATGCAAGCTAAGGCACAGGTACAGAATGAAGAATAACATAGTCATTTTTGACTTTGAAACGGTTGGCTACGGCCCCGAAAAGTTCTCAGCAACAAACACAGCTACTTGTGACCCTATACAGGTAGCTGCTGTTCCTGTTGATGGTAGAACATTGAAGATTCATAGAGAGAAAGCATTCGTATCATCTATCAAGCCTACTAAGGGTGTTGATAAGGTAAGTCAGGACTCATTAGAGTTCCATGCTAAAGTTCGTGGATGTACTATCGACGAGCTTAAAGCGGACTTAGATAAGGCTCCATCTCTTAATGCTGTTTGGCCTTCCTTCGTTGATTATGTTCGTGGGCAAAGCGTTGGTAAGGGTTTCACAAACCTTCCTATCGCTGCTGGTCACAACATCAAAGACTTCGATATGCCAATCTTGGAAAGAATCAACAAGGACGTTGGTGACAGCAAGATGGTCTTTCATCCGAGAGACTATATCGACACGATGAACATGATGTTCCTTTGGATGGAATCGGATGCTAGAGTAGAAAAGTACACTCTCGATTACTTGAGAGATTTTTTTGGCCTTGATAAGAAGGGTGGACACGACGCTTTGAAAGATTGCCTCGATTGTTCCTTGATTATCAAGAGGTTTGTGAAATATCAGCGATACTTAGTGAATAGAGTTGACGGTGACGGCAAGAGGCTGTTAGAATTGAAAAACTCATTCAAAACTTGGAAAGACGAGGATTAAGATGGAAAAGCATGTAATGTCCTGCGGTTGTTCTTTTAACAAAATCGGGACAAAAGACGGAAAGTTCATCATCGACATTCCCGTAGAAACAATCTACGAAGACTTGAATCTATCATGTCCACGAGTCGCTGAACTACTTGCCTCTGGTGAGTCTAAAGGCGTTTTCCAGCTTGAGAGTCCGCTTGGGCGTTCTTGGGTGAAGAAGCTAAAGCCAGAGAACTTGGAACACATGGCAGCGTTAGTAGCCCTACTTCGTCCCGGTTGCTTGGAAGCTAAAGATGAAAAGGGCGTTTCGATGACAGAACACTATGCAAGAAGAAAGAACAATCTTGAGCCAGCCGGTAGTTATCACCCGGTTATCGACAAGATTCTGTCTCCCACCTACAACGTAATTGCATATCAGGAGCAAGCTATTCTTATCGCTGCTGCTGTCGCCGGATTCAATCTTCAACAGGCTGATAATCTTCGTAAGGCTATGGGTAAGAAGTTGCCAGAAGAAATGGCAAAGGTAAAGATTGACTTCATCGAAGGCTGTAAGAGAGTTGGTATTCTGACCGACGAACAAGCCGCAGAAGTATTCGGCTGGATTGAAAAGTCTCAAAGGTACTCATTCAACAAGTCACATGCCGTATGCTACGGTGATATTGGCTTCGTAACAGCATATCTAAAGAGTCACTTTACTGTAGAGTTCTTCACTTCTTGGCTATTCTTCGCTGTAAACAAAGGCGATGCCTATGGTGAAATGCGTGACCTTATCGAAGACTCCAAGTTGTTCGATATGAAGGTGTTACCTCCTAATCTATTCATGCTCGAACCAAACTTCGTCACAGACAGAGAGAAGAGTATTTGGTTTGGACTTGGAGATATTAAGGGTATTGGCGATGCACAAATTAAAAAGCTAATTGATGCTACCGGCAAAGCCGAAACCTTATTGAGTAAGAAGTTTTGCGAAATGACTTGGTTTGAAGCTCTCAAGTATGTATTGGCTGAACTTAACAGTGCTGCTGTTGAGAAGTTTATTCAGTCTGGTGCTTGCGATAACCTTGGCAAAATGTCTCGTAAGGAAATGCTTGCGGAATGGGACGCTTGGAATAGGCTCACTGCTAAAGAGCAGGAGTTTATCTTAGTGAAGATTCCTCGTGCCGAATCCCTTAGTGATGCTCTTGGAGAGTGTGGCAAGACTAAGAAGGAAGGTGGTGGTGCCGCAAACAAGAATAGGGTTGAGATTATTCAAAGCACAAAGATTTTGCTTGATAATCCACCAGCAAAGATGTTTGATGACCCAATGTGGGTTGTATGGCACGAATCCAACTTGCTTGGAACTCCACTCACAGCAAGCGTCTTGGATGATAAGGATGCTGACCTAGTAGCTAACTGCACATGTAAAGAGATACATCAAGGCAAACGTGGGCCTCTTGTGGTAGCCGCTGAAATCAAAGCATTCCGTGAATTCAAGATTAAGAACGGAAAGAACATAGGCAGAAAGATGGGCTTCTTGAGTATAGGCGATTCTACATGCACCATAGATAGTGTTGTTATGTGGTGCGAAGCTTATGACCAATACGCAGACCTATGTACCGAAGGTAATACCGTGATTATCTTTGGTGAAGCAGACAAGAAAACAGGCTCATTGGTTGTCAAGAAGATTATACAAATCTAAAAATGTACTTGACAAACTACCCGGATAGCCATGTAATATCAGTCAGACAACCCTTTTAGGAGAATACTATGAATAATTGCTTTTTTGACGGCAGACTTGTCCGTGACCCCGAACTAAAGACCCTCCCTACTGGTGCTAAGGTAGTTAATTTCTCTCTTGCAATTAGCTCACTAAGGAAAACAAAGGAAGGTCAACCAATAAGAGATGTACACTTCCTTGATTTTGAAGCATGGGACAGCGGTGCCGAACTTATTGCGAAGAACTGTGGTAAGGGTGACATTCTGTCTCTAAACTGCTCAGCCAAAACCGATAAGTGGACAGCAGACGATGGAACAAATCGCTCTAAGGTAAAGTTCCGTGTCAACTCTTTCACTCAATTCTCCGGTTATGGTAGTAGACGTAACCAACAGGAAGAAACAGTAGTGGAACCCGCAGCCGTAGAAGACGGTGGTGGAACTGGAAGCTAACAATCGGCTTGCTTCGGCAAGCCTTTTTTATTGGAGTCAAAAATGCACTACAGAAACGGAAGAGAAGCCCATAACGGGGACAAGTTAGTTAAACTGGAAGGCGGAAAGATAGTTTCCTTTGGTGTGCTGCATAGTGCTGTACCCGGAAATGATTACTGTAATGGTAACATCGCACCAGTTCAACCCACCGTAGATTATGCTTGTATTTGCGATTGCTTACATATTGAAGATATGGCAGCAATACTAGCCGAAAAGGGACTTGATAAAAGACCAGTAGGAAAATAAGCAATATACTTTCTTTGGTGTATAAGGTAAGATGCCTCATATATTGGAGATGTTATGCGAAAAATCAAAAACAATCTAATCGGTAAGCGTTTTGGACGCTTGTTAATAACAAGACCAGTTTTCAAGGAAGAAGACGGTAAACAATTCAAATGGGAATGTATTTGTGATTGTGGCAATGTTGTTAAGGTAAGAAGAACAAGTTTAGTTGACGGAATAACTAAGTCTTGTGGATGTTTGAAGAAAGAAAGATTTGGTGCAAAGTTTCAAAATTGGAAAGGTTGTGGCTGTATAAGTGGCGGATTTATGTATAGATACATAAGTCATGCTAAAAGACGAGGAATAAAGTTTAATCTAAAAGTCACAGATTTGTATGACTTATTAATTAAACAAAATTCTAAATGTTCTCTAACTGGCAAAGACCTTTGGTTTGATAGACAAAAAACTAATGCTTCTTTAGATAGAATTGACTCTAGCAAACCATACAAGAAAGGAAATGTTCAGTGGGTCTTGAAAGAGGTTAATTTTGCCAAACAAGCACTATCTCAAGAGCAATTCTTACAAATGTGCGAGGATGTAGTAAGGTGGAACAAAGAAAAAAACGCATATTGATGTGTAATGAAGCCAGTTTTTTGAATACTGGCTATTCTACATACGGATATGAAGTGCTTCGTCGTTTGCATGAGACTGGAAAGTATGATATAGCAGAGTTCGCTACATACGGTCATGCTGGCGACCCAAGAGCTAGACAACTTCCTTGGGCTTGGTTTCCAAATATGCCAGATGGTGGTAACGATGACCAGATAAAGGAATACGAGTCTAAGACCACAAACCAGTTCGGAGAGTGGCGTTTTGAAGAGACTTGTCTAAAGTTCCAGCCTGACATCGTGTTTGATATTCGTGACCACTGGATGTTTCAGTACCAGATTTACTCCGCTTTTAGACCTTACTATTGGCATGTGATTATGCCTACAGTAGATGCTATGCCTCAAGAGAACATCTGGATTAGTGACTTCATGCAAGCCGACAAGGTATTAACATATACTGATTTCGGTATGAAGACGCTGAATGACCAAGCAGCCAACCAAATGAAACTATTCAAGACAGCCTCTCCCGGTGCCGACTTGGAAACTCTAAAGCCAATCGCTAACAAGCAAGAATTAAAGAAGTCTATGGGTCTACCAGAAGACACTCTTATTATCGGAACAGTTATGCGTAATCAGAAACGTAAGCTGTATCCAGACCTATTCCTTGCTTTTGCAGAGTTTTTGAAGCAAGCACCACCAGACTTAGCAAGAAGAGCAGTCCTATACTGTCATACATCATACCCGGACGTTGGGTGGGATTTGCCATTACTCCTAAAAGAAAGCGGTATCTCTCATAAGGTATTCTTCACCTATATCTGTAAGCAGTGCGGTGCCGTATGTGCGATGAAGTACACTGATATTAACGTACCTTGCCGTAGATGTTCCTTAGCTAAGTGCGGATTCCCAAATCCTCAATTCGGCGTAACAAAAGAAACATTGGGTAGGATTTACAACCTATTCGACATTTACGTTCAGTATGCTATTTGCGAAGGTGCCGGTATGCCTCAAATCGAGGCTGCAAGCTGTGGTGTACCAATCATGGCTGTAGATTACTCAGGTATGGAAGACATTGTGCGTAAGCTAAATGGTACTCCTATCAAGGTTCAACGCTTCTATCGTGAAGCCGAGACTCATCGTATCATGGCTATGCCGGATAATCAGGACTTGATTAACAGCCTCATATCCTTCCTCTCTTTGCCAACTCCTGTTCGTACAAGAAAGGGTAAGGAAGCAAGAGAGTTGTGCGAGAAGCACTACAATTGGGATAATGTGGCTAAGACTTGGGAAGAGGCATTCGATAGCCTACCAATCAGACCAATAGAAGAAACATGGAAGGCTCCACCTAGAATCTTTAATCCAGAGCCATTTGACCCCGCATCAAACAATATGTCTAATGAAAGCTTTGTTAAGTGGGCAATCATCAATCTGGCTAAAGAGCCAAGGCTTCTGAATACATATCTTGAACAGAAGTTTATTCGAGACTTGAACTTTGGTCAGACATACGACTATATGGGAGTTCCTTACTTTAGTGACTTATCATCACTTGGTATTCGTCCAAAGCTTCGTGCATTCACAAGACAAGATTTCTTAGTTGAGCTTGATAGGCTCGTTAATATGAGAAATGTGTGGGAACAAAGAAGAAAAGAGGCTATCAAATAATGAAGGTATTATACATATCTCCGTATAGAACTGGTTCAGATTATACTGATGCTGCTGTGAATTATATCTTAGCACTAGATGCCGTAGGCGTTGATGTGGTTCCAAGATGCGTTTACAACCAGACTGTTAATGTTCCAGACAGAATAGCGGAACTCGAAAAGAAGAGTAGCGAAGGGTGTGATACTCTAGTTATTCATGGCCCACCAGCACACTTTGAACACTACAAAGATTTCAAGAAGTGTGTTGGTATTACTTGTATCGAAACTGACCAGTTCAGAATTAGTACATGGAATAACAAGCTAAACCTCATGGATAAAATCATTGTAGCAAATCAGCAAGCAAAGAAGGCTTGCGAAGAAAGTTTTGTTACAAAGCCAGTCCATGTATTACCATACGCTTTCGATGTCAATAAGATTAAGTCATATAATCCATTGCCAGAGATAGCGAACAACAACAAAGACTTCTTGTTCTATTTCATTGCTCGGTCTAACAAGAGAAAGAACATCATTGATATTTTGAGGGCTTTTCACAGCGAATTCAGACTTGAAGAATCCGTGAACCTCTTAATAAAGACTGGTGCCCCAAATCTCGCTGTCGAAATCACACGAAACGATATTAGGAAGATTTCTGACACCGTTAAAAGAGACTTGAGATTGTATCCTATTGATGGATACAAAACAGAGCTTGTGGTTACAGAGTGGCTAACTGCTGAAAACTTAGCCTCACTACACAATACATGCAACTGTTACATAGGTGTTGGGTCAAATGAGAACTGGTGTGCCCCGGCATTCGATGCTATGGCTTATGGAAAGACACCAATCTTCATACCATACGCAGGATACGACGAGTATCTTGATGAAGAAAACGGTTTCCCAACCGAGTACAATCTTGACAACTGTTTTGGATTTGTTGGTAACTCTGAGGTCTATACAGCCGACGAAGTATGGGCAAGACCTAATATCAAAGACCTTAGAGCGGCTATGAGATATGCCTACAACATTCACACGAATGATAAGGCAACACTTGAAAAGATGCAAGAGAATGGCATTGATACCGCATACGAACATTCTTATGAAAACGTCGGAACACAACTCAAGGAGTTACTACTAAATGAGTAACAAGAACAAATATGGTGGCAAAGTTGGAGCAACCAAAAGACGTAGGAAGCAATACGAAGCCGAACATGGTAAGGCAAGCTTCTCTTCTGCGTCACAAACTCCTACCAAAAAGGCAAAACTTGAAGCCAAAACTAAATCACAAAAGGAATACATCGAGGTAATCAAAGACCATGACATTATTTTTGCTGATGGGCCAGCAGGATGCGGAAAGACATTCGTTGCAACGGCATTGGGCATCCAAGGTGTCCTTGCAGGTGATTACGAGCGTCTTGTTATCACTAGGCCAGTATTGGAAGCTGGCGAGAACCTTGGATTTCTACCCGGAAGTGCAAGCGAGAAGATTCGACCATACATTGAGCCTATTTATGACACCCTCAGACATTTCATCGGCGTATCCGACGTTCAGACCCTTATCAATAGAGGAAAAATTGAGATTGCACCACTAGCATATATGCGTGGGCGAACCTTTGACGATGCTTTTATCATAGTTGATGAAGCTCAAAACTGTACGATGAAACAATTGAAGATGGCTATTACAAGAATTGGCCAGAACTCAAAGATTATCGTAAACGGAGACGTAACTCAATCAGATTGGGTTGACGGAGATAACAACAACGCATTGCTTCAACATATAAGAGTGTTTGAGCAAGCAGAACACGAAAGGATTACGGTCTACAGATTTGACCCGACTCATATCGTAAGAAACGCAATCATTGGGGAATATCTCAGTATTATCGAGGCTAAACATGCCAACACCAATTAGTTCCTTAGTAAGACAAACAAAGCCCGTAGCAGATAAGCTGAACGTATTATCGTTTTGTTTTGATGAAAAGCACGAACTACTACTAACTGGTACTGGTAGTAATGTTGTAGCTATCAGTGTACCGGGCTTATGGTATAGATGGAATAATGATTTGATGACTAAACCAACAAACTACACGATGTTTGAGTTTAGTCCAAATGCTGACCTTCTAACCAATTTACCATGCTGTTACGACTATGATATTATAGTTGGATACCAAAGGCCGTCACATTATGACTCTGGTAAGAAAGTGGCAGAGATGCTACAAATACCACTTGTAATGATTACAAACGAGTTTCCGGTATCTGTAAGTGATGCCTTCAATATCTCCGTATATGGTGATATGGCTGGATATTCAAACATTTACGGAAATGACAGCCTTAAAGCCTTTTGGAATGTACGAGGCGATGCTAAAACAATCAGGCCGGGCGTTAATATCGACAAGTTTAAGCCCACTCTACCATTTGAGAAAAGGCATGGTAAATTAGTAACGGTAGCAAATAACTTCATGCAGAGAGATGAAGAAACTAACTTCCGCAAGTGGAAGGCTATAATCTCTGGAGAAGAGTTCTTCTTGTCGGGCCATAATCCGGGTCTACCAAGCGAATTCGTATCCTTCTCTTCTTTGCATAAAGTATATCAGGACGCAAGAATATACCTCAACACAATCACTGGAGGCGTATTCCCATCCGAGATTATCGAAGCTATGGCTTCTGGATGCGTGGTAATCAGTTTGGATTTCGTTGGTGCTAGAGATTTCATCAAGCACGGCGAGAATGGATTCATATTCAAGACTGAGCAGGAAGCTAAGAAATTCGCAAAGCAAATTAACAATGACAAAGCATTATTTGATAGAATATCAGAGAATGCTAGGAACTTCGCTGTCGAAAACTGTAACTTGACAACTCAATCTTCAATGTTGAAAGATGAGCTTGTAAGAGTAGTGGCGGCTAACAGGGAGAAGGTTTATGAGAAAAGCAAACTTGTTGGTTAACAACAATACAGTTCTGAACGGATACGTTAATATCGACCCTTATGCTGTAGAAGGCGATGGTAAGATTCAGGGAGATGTTACAGACCTAAGCCACTGTATTGACGACGACGAACTAGATGAATTAGTTGCCGACTCCGTACTTGAATACTTTGGTGCCGGTATGGTTCCTCAAGTATTGAGTAATTGGGTCAGCAAAATCAAAAAGGGTGGTAGAATTGTTATATCTACACCCGACATATACGAGATTGCAAGAGGTATCGTCAGAAGAGACATCTCAGAAGATGATGCAAATGTACTCTTATTTGGAACACAAGACAAAGACGGCTCATTCAAGAGAAACGTATTTAGTATGAAGAAGGTAGAACAACTACTTTCTCAATTAGGTATGAGCGTAACTTCAAGAAGATTCGTCACATATAAGCTTGTGATTACTGCGGAGAAAGTGTAATGGAAAACGAACAAAACGACAATCCATTAGCAAACGCAAACATCATTACTCCGTGTAATGTGTGTGTTTTTGCTCACTATGAGGGCGATACGCAGACTGGATGTAAGGCCGGAATGTTGGAAAAGCTGGAAAAGAACGGTGGAGAGATAATCGAAGCCGAAGATACCACTCGTAAGTTCTATATCATCAAAGACAGGGTATGTCTTATGAGAAGGGTAGCTGCTTGGAGAGAAAAGTTTCCAGAGAAGACTATCGACGACCTACTAAAGATTGCCAAACTGGAAGTTGAGATAAATGCTACAGCAGAAGCAGTAATCTATGTTGATACCGATGATAGGGAAGCTATTTACAGAACGGTTGATAGCATATATGCCGAAAAAGTCCAACCAAATAGGATTTCTTTCGTTCTAAACGCTAATCTAAAACCGGGAAGATTGGTGGCTATCATCAAAAGCTATAACCATAAACTACCTTGGAGTATAGAAGCTCTTATTGATAAGAAACTAACTGATAGAGACGCATTGGACATCTATCTCAAAACTAAAACAATCTACCCTTACTTCGCCACTTTTCATGCTGGAAAGTCGATTCAACCGGGTATTTTTAATGACTTGAAAGAAAGACTCATCGACAAAATGGAGAAGGTGATGTTCCTTCCCGGCGATGGTTTCCACAACGAGATTGTGAATAGTCAAATCTACAAGTTTTTACATGGAAATACCGAACTTGAAATCGGTCAAAAGATAAAGGGGTTAATGAATGAACAAGCCTAACATAGCAATGGTCGTAACATGTTTCAACAAAGAAAACTCCATACATGACACAATCAAAAGTGCATTGGAGCAGTCCTACGATAATAAGGGGCTGATTGTGGTTGACGATTGCTCTACAGACGAGAGTTGGAACATAATTCGCTCCTTCTTTAAGAAGAAGGATAGGTATGAAACCAACCTAGTTACCGGAACAACAGAAAATGGCGTTATGATGTGTGCCATCAAGAATGATACCAATAAGGGTCTTGGATTCTCAAAGAATGCGGCTATAGCAGCTACCATGAAGACTTCTGATGCCTACATCTTCATAGATGGGGATGACATCCTTAGCAAAGAAAAGGTTAGGAGATGTGTTGATAAGTGGATGGAGGATATAGAGGCCATCGGAATCGTGTATTCTGACCAGATTATCGACAATCAGGTTGAAGGATTCGATGTTGTTGGTTATGTTCCACCCTTTAGTAGACGACTACTAGAGACTACGGACTATATCGAGAACAACTACTTCATCACAAAGAAGGCTTTGGTACTTGCTGGTAAGTATGAAGAAGGAATCATCACAACAGACTACGACATGCAATTACGAGTAAGTGAGAATCTTGTCTTCGTACATGTTCCAGAAATCCTATCTACCAGAAGGGTTACTCCCTATGGACAGACAGTAAAGGTGAAAGATGCAGATAGGAGAAAGAGTTACGAAGCAACTATCAAGAGAGCTATCCAAAGAAGAGGGGCAAAATGAACGCAATAATCCAAACAGGCCATAGATTTGACCAAGATATGACTGGTGTAGCCAACGCTTTTGTTGATGCTGGCATCCGTTGTATGATGTGGTCAGAAGCTAACAGGTCTGCATTCTCAGTTTTTGAAGAGGTTAAGCCCGACATCTTTATTGGTGCAACTAGCTTACTCACAAGAGCTTTGAGAAAATGTCTCGAAGCCCATAAGCCAAAGACAGCGATGTTTGTTGATGAAGAAAACGAAGCTAAGGATATTCCAGAACAAGTAAGCCTTCTTATGTCTTACAACATACTACAAGGCGAAACTAGCCCAAATATACCAAGACTAAAACTATGGCCATGCGTAAATATCAACGTAAGCCTCGGACATAAGGAAGATGACTCCATGAAGTCCGAAATCCTTTATGTTGGTGGTTTCAACGGCCCTACCAAACCGCTCATTAACAAGTACATCATTCCTCTTGCACAGGATTATAAGCTTAGAATCTTCGGAACTGGTGGTTGGACTCTACCTAACTGTTTAGGTATCCTATCCTATGCCAACATGAAAAACGCCATGTTTAACACCAAACTCTATGCCTATTTGACAGGCCAAGAAGATGATTTATCATGGGGGCCATTCCAAGCGATGATGGCTGGTGTTCCAACCATAACTAACAATAAAAACATAATCAAGTTGTTTAGTAATTATCATCCAAATCTCGTATATGAGTTCGGTCATGACGACATTTCTGAGATTTTAGCCAATAAAGAGGATTTGGCTGCTATTGGTTTTGAAGCAGTAACAAAGAACCATACTAATTATCACTGTGCTTTCAACCTTCTGAAAGGTCTTGGCATCGACGAAGGCGAAAGGCTTTTCAAAGCATTAGACAAGAGGATTCAAAATGGATAAGGTAGGAATCGTACTGAACAGCTTGTTCTCAAGTCAGCTTTCATACTACGCTCTAAGGAACGTAAACAAGCACCTAACCAAAGATTACTTGACTAACTTCATCTTCTTTGTTAGAGAGCTAGTGATACCTTGCATAGAACCAGAATGCGGAACTATGAGATGGGAAGAATTGTGGGGTTATGATGGACATTTGATAACCACAGATGTAGAATCAACAAGAAAAGCCATGATGACACCCGGCCCAAAAAGCATTACTTTCTACGCTTATGACATTGATTGGTTCAGAAGGCTTAAAAACCCAAACCCTCCAAGGTATGAAGACTTTGCATCAATCTATCAAAATCCAAACATCAAGATTGTGGCACGGAGCGAAGAGTACAAGAAGCTAATTGAGGGTATATGGAACATTAAGGTCGCTGGAGTTGTTGACGACTTCAACATGGAAAAGATGTTAGAGATAATCGGGGTGAAAAATGAAAATAAGTAGACAATACTTAGACCAACACTACTGGAAAGGCGAAGAGAGCATTCATGTAATAGCTGAGGCTCTAGGAACGTATCCAAACAAGGTCAGAAGAGCAATCTTAGCTGAGTACGGCAAGATGAGAACTAAGTCTGAGGCTCAGAAGTTGGCTCTCAAGAACGGAGTATCTGTACACCCAACTGAGGGTAGACATAGACGAGAAGATGAGAAGACAAATATCAGCAAGTCCGTAGCTGAAAATTGGGATTCTATCTCCGATACCGAACGTAAGAGGCGTTCAAAAGCTGCCAAAAAGAGATGGGAAAAGATACCAAAAACTAAGCGTCAATTGATGTCAACTAGAGCCGCTGCCGGTGTACGTCGTGCAGCAAAAGAAGGCTCAAGTTTAGAGAAATTCCTGCTTGACAAACTCAAGGAGCTAGGGTACAATACATTGTTCCATCAAGAAGCGATTGAGGGAACAGATAAGATGCACGTTGACCTGCTAATCCCGTCTTCCAAGACAGCAATCGAAGTAGATGGGCCTAGTCACTTCCTCCCTATATGGGGCGAAGAGTCCCTCGCTAATCACCAGAAATGGGACAAAGAGAAAAACGCTATCTTGTTGAAAAATGGTTTCAATGTAATCAGAATCAAGCTTTACGTTAATACTATCTCTCAACATAATAAACGCCAAGTTCTCGAACAGCTAAACGAACATCTAACGGCATTGACAGACAAAACATCTAAACTCGTTGAGATTGAGGTAAAGCATGGCTAAGAAGAAGAACGCATCCGAAACATTGACCCTTGGTGACGAACAAGTAGAAGTCGGCGAACCGGAAGTCAAAGAAAGCGACAATCCAGAAGTAGCTGAACTAGAAAGACCATCAAAACTTAGTCCGTTATGGCACGATTTCATCATGACACAATTTGATGAATCGGAAGTCGATAACAATGGCTATCCTAAAGTAGCCGGGTTGCGTCGTGTCACAGAAAGGTATGTAGGAAACATTCTTTCCTCCACACCAGAAGTGATTAGTGACATACCGGGTAGGAGTTCAGTCTCTTACACAATTACCGTTCATGATGCAGAGATTGATTCGGTAAGAACCTTTGGTGATGTAGCCGATGCTACTCAAGCAAACGTCGGAGATAAGGCTATTGGCGAACACTTACTAGCTGTCGCCGGTACAAGAGCAGAAGCTAGAGCCTTGAGAAAGATACTTGGACTTCGTGTTCTATCTTCCGAAGAGGCGAGCCTAGTGAAGAATGCGGATGGTAGCCAGAAAGATGTGACTAACGAAACTGGTCTTATCACCCCTGAACAAATCAACTACTTGCAAGTCATGTGCAAGAGAAACAACATTGATGTATGGAAATATATCAATAGCGGGTCTGGTAAATACAACTCAATTGAGACTGTTCCTTATAAGAACGCTCAAGATATGTTGAGATACCTGACCAAAGTACAGAACAAGTCTGCTACAATTGAGGAATCCGTCAAGGGTTTCGATGTAAATTGGAGACAGAATGTTAAGGGAGGCTTGGCATAATGGCTAAAGCACACATGCTCAATGTTAAACCCAAAACAAACGTCTTCATAGACGTAGCAGAAAGGAAATCGGATACGGAGTTTAACATCAAGTTGAATAGACTTCATGTTATCGCCTTTTGCCAACTAGAATGCGGCACTTACAAGCTGTATACTGCTGGCGGATGGGTTTTCTATGCTAAGGCAATAGAAAACAAGCCGGAGGAACCAAAGGTTGAAGAAGCTACGAATCTGGAAATTGGGTAACGCTAAGTACGGTCGATACCCAAACATAGCTATGTGCGAGAAGTTTGCTCAACTGCTTAAAGCGGCACACGAGAAGGCTGACGGTATAGTAGATATAGTTTGGGGGCCGGACTTGGAAGTTATAGAAGTTCCGCTCGAAGGAGATGGAGCCGTATTAACAAACGAAGATATAGTTGTGTCCGCTGACGAGTTTGCGGATGCGTTACAAGTTGTCAAACAAAAACGTGAGGTAAATCATGAAAGCAATCAGAAGCTTGGGTAACGGTTTGATGTTAGAGGCAGAAGGTAGCACTCAAGTAGAGTTGTTCACAGCCTTGGCAGACCTAGACAAAGCATCAGAAGTATTCGGCGAATGGAAGTGCGGTTGTTGTGGTAACGAACACATCAACTTTAGCTACCGTGATGTGGAATACCAAGAAAGAGACAAGAAAACTGGCGAACTCCTATTCATCACAGGTGGAAAGGACAAGGGTAAGCCAAAGATGACCACTAGCAGATACTTTGAAATGGTCTGCAAGAAAGGTGATTGTCGTGCCCGTAAGAGTTTCGGCCAGAACAGAGAAGGTGGTGGTTTGTTCCCAAAGAACAAGAGCAACGTCAAGAACGCTAAGGGCGAGTTTGACTACCTACCTAACTATGGTTGGGTTGTATTCAAATCCAAGAACAAGCCAACAGATACCGATGAAGGTGATGCTGGTGAGAACATGGAAGAATCCGCACCAACAGGTGAAGAGAAACCGTTCTAATGAAATAGTAGCTAACAAAAAAGCCACCGAGTTTTCTTCGGTGGCTTCTTTTATTTCTTTTGAATCATATTGAAATCTAATTCATTATGAAACGGAGGCTGAGGAATGGGCTGAGGCTCTGGAGCCGGAACAGTTGGAGTAGTTTTCAATGCCTCTTGTATCTTATTTTTCAAGTAAGATATGACTGGAACGGCGACGGTCATTACTAATGGCCCCCATTGTCCCAACTTCTGCATATCAATCTCACCGATATGTCCCGCCAAGTATGTAAGTGCCGCACCAACAGCGGTTAGAATAGTAGTCCAACCGATGTCTTTCCATCCCTTATTGCTGACGTTCACAGCACTGACAACTTTTGCACCAAAAGTCTTCATGGTTTCACCTTTATTCTTCTAGTTCTGCTGGCTTTTTTGGCTTGATAACAACTGGATTTGCACAAGTTTCATTACGAACTTTAATCAAAAAGTCTAGGAAATGTTTTGCGAAAACTTCTGGTTCTATAGCTACGTTATCAAGACTTCCAGCATCAGTTTTATACTGTAGTCGAATACCTTCTTTTTCGCTTCCTAAAATAACAGCTAATGGAGTTCCATTTAACTTATCCATTTCTTTTGTATTGTGACCAAGAACAATGCTATTGTCTTGAGCCTTTTGTGTGTAAATATGAACATCGTTGATGCCATCTTTGGCTTTGTCTCGAATCCACATTCCGTTTATGTTGCTGTCGATACATCTTGCGTAATCTGCTGCCATTTTCTGGTTACTCCTACGAAAAGTTTCTGTTGTTAATGCTTCTTCGATGCCCCAACCTAATTTCCTAAATCGGTAGTATAAGGTAGTTGCATTTTTACAAAGACACCTACTGTCTTCTATCCATTGAGGTATTGTCTTAGATTCTCCGAAAGCATCGTATCTTACATTATTTCGCTTGTTATTGGAGTTTTCTTTAATTGTAACCCATCTACAATTAGATGGTTCATAATTACCATCAACATTTATCCTGTCAAGAACAAGCCCACTCTTATATCCATTAGAGTTTGCCCACTTCTCAAAGTTGTCAAAAATCATCCATTCGTCGCAAATCTTTACTCCTCTACCTCCATAATTTCTGTAATGTAGGCTACTCGGATAAAGACATCTTCCCTTGATGCCATTCCAAGTCGAGTATAATTTTGAACCAGCCATGTTGTGTGTTGTGTTTTTGGCTATACAGGTTTTACTCGCCATCTCAGATTTATGGCAACCACAACTGATTACCTTTCCAGATTTGAGATGCTTTAGTCTTCCTTTATAGTCTTTCCCACAATCACATTTTCCATAAGCATAGGTAGATAGTTGGTTTCCATCCTTCTCCAACTCTAATCTCTCTATGGTTATTCTTCCTAGTTTCTGCATAAAAAATCCTCAAACAGCGAACCTACTATAAGATACACCATTTGAGGATACATTCGGGAAATTAAATTACATGTACTCCAAGGATACATAGGCACCAAATTTATCTTTGCTACCAATGGATGTTGGGGTCGCAGATAGAATAACGTACCAGTCGTGCTGTACGCCGCTACCGCTACCATTTACAGGGTCAGCCCATGCACCATAACCACCAGAACCAGCGTCAGGTGTTAGGCCAAGAATAGAGCTTGAACCGTATATTTCAATCCAACCTGTATCACCCTTACCAGAGCTTGTGGGAGTTGTACCAGAAGCACCAGAAGGCTTGATGATTTCCGCACAGAAGCAACGAACACCAGATGGGTTGTTGTCAATGTTGGAACGGTCGAATATACGCATCTTGACGTTGTTTACGTCTACCGCAGAGCTATGTGTGAACCTAATGTTCAAAGTAGCTTCTGTGTTGTATGGATAGGTAATGTTGATTGAGCCAGTACCACGATTGTTGTTGATAACAACACCACTGCTCAAAGCTACGGCACGGTTGTTATTTAACGCACCACCGTTAGCTGTACCTACTGAGTTAGTAATATAGGTTGTTCCTTGGAATGCGTTTACCTGTACGGAAGCACCGAATCCGGCATCTCCATAAAAGCCGATACCTGAACCGCCCAAATCAGTAAGAGTAGAACCACCCCCACCAATACCATAGAAATTGATTGCTGCCATGAGCGTTGCTCCTTAGAGTTTTACTTTAACCATTGTTTCAATTGCTGGCCAAATCAAATAAATGAATGTGCCAACAATAAATAGAAGTGTTGTTGTCAACACTGACGCACCAATTATTTCAAGCCCGTTGTTTTTCATAAAATAAGCCCTCAAAAGGTACAATAGTAATTACACTATATCAATGCACACCTTTAACAGTTAGCTGCAATTATACCCATTTTGTTTTGATAAGGTAGATAACCAACCATTACCTTAGCATTCCTATCAATTCCAGCACTCCAAGGGTTGTATACATCAATTTGTTCTGATGTGCCCTCAATTGTCATCTTTCCGGTTCCACCAGAAGCAATTGTTCCATCAATACTTCCGAACATTAGCGTGTTGGCTGTCCAAACGCCTCTAATTTCGTCCCATAGCAAGTCTACAGGCCCAGCCCTCCAAGACTTAACATCTGAACGGTCTTCGTCAGTTAATGTGTTTCTTGCTGATTCCCAATCACCGCTACGCCTTACGGTATCAACAACAGACTTACAGTAAGTGTTGAATCCATAACCTACAACAATGATAGGCCCACGCATAGCCATAGCTCTTACGTCGGTAGCAGTAGTGCTTTGTCTTGAATAGTCTAGTCTCTTTGTCTGGAAGTTGTATTCACAACTCTTCATGTCTTGTGTGAACTTGGTTCCAGCAGAATATACTAGGATGTCATTCTTGTATTTGAATGGGTTAAGAGATGCACCATTAAGCGTATCTGTATCTTTGACACCATCCTTTGGAGTAACAAAGCATGGTAGATGGGTGTCGCTTGGCTTAGTGGAGAATGGACGGATTAGACCGTTTGAGGACATAATCGCCGTTCTGTTAAACTTGTTATTTCCCTGTTGTCTTGGGTCGAGTAGGGTCATAGCATCGCCCGGTGTCATAGTTCCAACTTCTGCATAGCCAGTATTATTATCAAAGTTGTATTCGCATCCATACAAGATGGTGTGAGGAGTCTTTGGATTCAAAGCTGGATGACATCCTTCAAGATAAGCTTGATGGATGACCACAACATTGTCGTAGAACTTCTGGTAGCCTTCTCTTACTCTTTGTCTTAGGTTATTAACACCCCTGCCAATACGAGCCATACGCTCTTCCTGTTTCTTGCTTAATGCTCCAAGATAACGGAAATCAAAGGTACGGAGTCTATAGCTGGTTGTAGCACCACCTTGACCAATGTTTACATCAATACCAGTGATGTTTGAACCCTCTGCAAGAAGAAGGTCGCCTAGTGAGAATTGCGGTGAGCCAGCTTCGGTAAACTCGCCAGTTTCGCTAGTAATAAGGTTTGTGGCTGAGGAGAATAGCTTATTGTAAGCGGCAAAGTTCATTCCACCTATGTCGCCATAGTTCCAAGGAGATAGATTGTCGTCTTTCTCGAACTCGGTATGTGCGACAGCACCATTCAACCACCAAGGGCCGTATGTAAAGATATTGTTCTTGATTGGTATAGCCACAGCATCAGGCATTAAGTGAATTGGAACAATCGCTTGTCCGGCTGCTGGCACCATATTTGTAGACAAATACATAGCAACATTTACATCTACCGCTCCTGTTGACCTACTTGTTGGGTCGATAGCAGTAATATATTCATCCAAGTATGTAGGATAGAATGTTGACTTCTGTAGAATAGGTTGAGACAAGTTCATGATGACACAAGGGAACGGAACAAAGTGAATAACACCATCGACCTGAGCCTTGACGTAAACTCCGTTGTTCTGAACGATGCTTGTAGCACTCATTGATGTGAGTGGGTCAATCGCACCACCAGTAAAGAATGCGAATGCCTCAAGTCTATTGGTTGACTTCTCAAACAATACTCTGTTGGCTTCTGATAGACCAAGAGCGTCTTGTGCCCCGGCGTATCCACCCTCTGAGTCAATGTCATGACTGTTTGTTACTGTTTGTGTTTCGGGGTCAACCTTCTGTAGAATCATCGGTAGCTCAACTACGAATGTCTTACCAAGATGCTGTTGTCCAGCGTTGGAAATCATTCTATGTAGTCGTGCTGTTTTGTTGTAAACCTCTTCTCCACGCTTTGCCCTTGCCATCTTTCTTGCATATTCTGGAGTGAAAGATTGTAATGGAATAGCTGGTGTGTCGTAAGGATTTGGGCTTCCTCTTAGGATTTCCCTGAACAACTTCAAATCGTAGTGTGTGTCTATACCTAATCTTGTAGCTATATCCACTCTCTTTAATGCTATGTAGTTAATCCAAGCTTGTTGGCTCATCATCGCAAGACGTACTTCTGCTACAGTGCAGTTGTAAAGTGGCCCCATAAAGTCTACGCATGTCAAGCTGTTTAGAGTAACTCCGGTTTCGTCTCTCAAATCGTTTGAGATTAGAAGATTACCATTAGCATCCATTCCCCAATAAGGACGAACAGTAGAACCATTTGCAAGGTAAAGCTCACTGATGTTGGCACCAACCAATAGTTTGCTGGTAGGCCCATCATTACGAAGCTCCCATCCTCTACTCTTATTCGTTACTTGAGTTCTGGATTCAAGGTATCTATTGATAGAGCCTGAGTTCGGGCCATTGTTTGCGGCAATTTGTCTCTTTCTATTGATGGTACGAATCCTAATGGTGTTGTTTTCCTGCAAGTCAACAACATAATCTAATCCGGCATCAGTACAACGCTGGTTAATCATGTCCATCAGGCTTACGCTTGGGTTGCCACGAATTCTGTACCAGAAAGGTGCTGGCTCTAGCTCTGAAATGTCTAGGCTGTATTGTACGTTCTTGTATTTTAGACCGGCACCGAATGTTTTGAACTCGATTGTGTCGTTCGCCATAGCTACGACCATAGGATATAGAGTTCTCCAAGGCATTCCACCTTCATTTGAATAAGAGGAACCGAACGCTTGGTTTTCATAGTATCCAAATGGATTGAGAACATTAGGAGTCATAGATGTTGTGGCGTAGTATCCACCAGTTACAATCTGAACTCCAACAAGCACTTCTCTTGGGTCGATTAGTGAGACTTCATACAGAGGATTTCCTTGTTCTCCATTTAGCTTTCTCCAACTTTGAAGAAGACCCCTGAATGTGTAATTTCCAAATGTGAATGTGTACGGAGAACCTACTCCAACGTCTGGAGAGTTCTCTAGCACAAATGCGTCACCGTTCTTGGTATCTTGAACCAATACGATGTTGACTGAAGACGGAGATTCTCCCCATCCTACATTTGAGGAAAATCTGACGAGAGAACATCCTAAAAACTTAATAGCTGCCATTCCTTACTCCTTATTCGTAAGTCCACTCATAGACTCTGTTATACCTACCAGATGTAGGACTCCAGCTTTCGTTTGAGTTGGTTACATATCCCGCACCGCTTGGTGTTAGAGAAGCAATAACGCTTGCCGCATTGGTTCTCAACCATGTTGGTGCTGTTAAATTAGATACGCATGTGGCTCCACTTAGTTGAACCACAGCTTCTATGTTAACTTGTCTTTTCTTTGCCCTTGTTGTTCCTAGAGATTGCAAAACTGGCCCTTCTACCCTGTTAAGAACTAGAATGGAGGCTATTTCTGTTATCTCTGCATCCCTATTGTCATCATTCACAACAATGTTTTCGCTCAATACTCCAGTACCAAGACATGTGCTTGGTCTGTTGTTGTATTCGTAACTATAGTTCAATGTTCCAGCGTTTGGATTACGACCAATCACTTCCGTTAGCGGGGTGATGTTGAGTGTCAATCCTGTATAATTCTGTGCCCTAGTCAACAGGCTTGGCTTAATTATAGTTTCCCACGCACCACTAGCATGAGTAAACTTGTCGCTAGATAGAGGGAAGTCTCCTGTTCCAATGATGTTGGTATCAAGACCGTACACTACTCCCTGAAGAGATGTTTGTGTAAGTCCGTCTTGTGAGCCTCTTCTGGTTTCGATTGTGAATGTCTCATAATAGTTGCCAGTGCTTAGTACCCAAGTTTCATTGATGCCGTATTCGCCACCAAAATAGTTTACGTTCTGAGTACGAACATGATTGTAAGAGCTATAGGTTCCACTAGGAATCCTAATGCTTCCACTCATCGCAAACAATGGGTCATAGCCAAGTTGGTCTTCTACCCAATCCTTAGCGTTCTCCCAAGCTTCTTTGTTGATGTTAAGTGGGTCTGCTGATGTATCAAATGTACGCTTACCAACCGCACTTACGTTGTGTTGAACCTTAAATAGACCATAGACCTCTGTATCGAAGTCAATTGCCCAAGTTTCATTAACGCTCTGGACGTAGTAATCCTTTGGAATATCCATACCAGTGAAGCGGTCAGCGGAGATAGGGTCGCCACTAGCAGCATCTTCATAAGGTGATAGGCCGGGAATACCACAGATTAGTCTATCGGCTTCCATGTCGATAGTATAATCACATATTTCAACCCATAGTTGGTCTGGAAAGCTAATATCTTTGATACGAGGCTGGCACATCATGCCCGGCTGACCATTCCAAGGAGTGATTTCAAACCACTTACCTTCGACAGCAAACAATCCCCTTAACGCTTCTTGCTTAACACGGATTGCGTTTTGCCTGTCATTTATGCTCATTATTCCATCTGCTGGATAACTGAATGTACCACCAGTATCGAAATCTGATGTGTTATCAGTGCCAGTAGCAACAATAGGAGAACCCTTGTATGGTACAATTTTTCCCTTCACGCTAAGGTTGTATAGCGTTCCAATCTTTCTACCGTCAGCGGCTCGTTGGTAAGTCTTTTGAATGCTTACGAACGGTGCGGGAATTATCTTTTTGCCGTCATAGATAATAGGCATAGTTTACCATCCTCTTGTGAACAAGTTTCCTGACTTGCTCTTTGGTTCTGTTACGTTTGGCATTACCAAGTCAGCACTCTTTGTTCCAGTGCCAGCTTGTGCTTCAAGATACATTGGTATATTACCAGAAGCTCTGTTTACATCTCCACTCAAGTATACTGGAACCCAATATCCTATAGGTGTGTTGATAAACAGATTCATACTATCGTTGACAGGAATGTACCCGTCTAGCTCTCCAGAACCAGTAATCCATAGGTCTATAGTATTGTTTACACCGCTGTAGCCGTTTTCTACAAAGAAGTCGCAGCCCTTGGTGAGTTGTGCCCATCTACCCTCAATATACAAATTCATGCTATCATCAAAATCAAGGTGATTGACGGTTTCGAGATATAGAGGCATGTCTTCTTCGTAGAATCCATCAACCTCTGGAACCTTCATGTATAGGTCTATTCCAGCATAGAAGCCATTATTTGTTGTTGAGAATAGGTACAAGTCTGTTGACTTATCCATATCTGTAATAGGATTACTCTGCAAGAAGAGGTTAATGTCTTCGGAGCTTAATTCAAAGCCCTTAGTCCACATATCAAATCCACCCTTCTCGATAGTGCTAATAACTAGCGGGAAGTTGTTGTTGAAGACATCCATACTGTTAATGTATAGGTTCATGTCTTCTGTATATGTGTCCTTACCTCTCATCCACAATTCTTGATAACAAGGGTGAATGTATAGAGGGACATCCTTTACCCAATTGACATTTTCATCTCCAGCTATGAATAGGTTCCATGAGCCACTTATTGGTGTGGAAGGGCAATTTACAAATAGGTTAAGGTCTTCATTGACACCGCCTTGTGGATTCCATACCTTCATAAATAGTTCGTTAAGCTGTCCACAACCACTAACGGTCGGAACACCAATCATGTTCAAATTGATTGAGTAGTTGTTATAATCAATACCACCAATCCATAGATTAAGGTCTTCGGTAGTTTCGCCGAATGACTCTATGTGCATTGGTATGTAGGATGTGCTTAGTGGTTGGAAACCATGTAGGTAAAGTGGAAGACCTGATGAATCAAGTAGTGTTCCACCGCCTCCATTGATGTACAAGTTCAAATCTTCTTGTGTACCAAATGAGCCGTACATCCACAATGTCATTAGGCGAGTCTCAGTTCCTCTAGCGACACCAGAGAATGAGTTCCATATCTGAGCGGGTCTGTAGATAGTCTTTCTTGCTGATGAGAAATTGTCCCATACTTCATCTGCTGACCAGCTTCTATCACGGACAACTCTTATATCCTTGAGTCCACCACGATACAATTCATGATTAGATGTATCAAATCCATCAACACCAAGTTCTGTACCTTCTTTCATCAATCTTGGGGCTTCGCCGGACTGGTATCTAATTGGTAGAGTACATGGGCCTTCGGCAATAAGCTTACCATCTAGGTATAGCTTCATACTTCCGTTACCGCTTCCATCTCCAATAATAACCGTTCCGCTTCCACCGCCATCACCTATAATACCTTTACCACCAAACACTTTTGGTTTCTTTGGTGCTACGCCCTCAACAACTGGTGGGCCTCCAGTATCTATTCCTGTTCCAGTTCCGCTACCTCCAGTTCCAGTTCCACTTCCTGAACCGGAGTCCGCACCTGAGTATGATATGTTTTCGACAACAGCAACAATGTTGTGCCATGCTGTATCATCGTAAGTAAGCGAGTTGCCAACAGTCAAACCACCAGCAATAACATCTCCATAGGTATGTCCATTGATAGCGAATCTAATGTTTCCAGCAGGATTACTGATTGTGAAATCTGGAACTATTCTTAGGTCATAACCACCGCTTGAGTTCCATGATATAATTGGGCCATAGACACCGTTATTAGATACCGGAGGAAGACCATGACGTACTGAATCTAGTGTTTTTACCCAAGCGTTGATTGTCATAGCTCCTGTACAATCAATGGAGCCTGAGTATCCACTAATTTCTGCGTAGTCGTAGTAGTAATCACCACCAGAATATCTTGGTGTTGATGTAAGACATCTTCCTACTTCGTCATCATAGTCCCAATCAGGGTCTAGTAGGTCGTTTATACCAGTTGTAGATGACCAGTTTCTATGCTTATTCTGTAGATAAGAGCCTTGGTACTTACTCCAAGCATTGTTGTGAGAATACTTACCAGCAGCTTCATTCAAAGGCCAGAATGCAATAACACCGTTGCCCCAATTGTTCTCGTCTGCAAGAGAAAGACCAACAGGGTTGTCGATTGGCCATACCTTCTCTAGCGGCAAGAATCCTTGTGCTGTGCCCGTAGTGCTTCCGCCCCACAAAGACAAAGGTAGTGAGTTAGTTGGAAGAGGAGTAGTCTCTAGGTATAGAGGAATGCTTCCTGTTGATGTATCAAATCCTCTAGTGAACAATTCTGCTAGTTGGCCAGCACCAGAATACTGAATATATGAAGCACTAAAGTTCTCAACATCAAAGATTTGATGAGGTAGGTAGTTAGTGTAAATGTTCGTTCTCTGGTCTGCATCAAGAATTGTGAGAGTATCTTGTTTCCAATAGAGTCTTAAATCACTAATGTATGGAACAGATTCGTATGGTGCAGGAGGTTCACTATAAGGGCCAATGTTTGGTCTGTAGAACCAAATCTTATCAAAATTGTTGACCGGAAGCAATGTCGTATCAATACCAGTTATAGATTGATGTAGAACATTATCTCTATAGACATAGATATTAGCTTGTGGATTAGCGTAATAATCGACATTCACCATCCAGTGGTGCCATTGACCATCATACATAGCAGATGGCTGAACTGTGATTCCAGTATTCATTACAAAGAATCTCATCTTGCTACCAAAGTAGTTGTCGCTACTAATGTAGAACATATCTTGAGTTTCGTCTGTAGATGTACCAATACGACATACATCGCCGTAGTATTGGTTTGTACCGGATGGTGCAGAATTACCCTTCATCCAGAATGATATACCAAAACCCATCTGGCCTTTATTGACACTGATTTGCTCTTTGTAGAAGTTAAATCCTTCACCAATCGCCCTACCAAGGAACCCTCTCTGTGGGTCAAGAGTAGCATCATAGTCAAATCCACCACCAACACCATAGTAAGCATCGACATGTATTTGTGACTTGTCAGATACATCATATACAGTGTTCTTGTCTCTCCACACACAGGATGCTATGTTAGTAAACTGTGGGTCGAACTTCTTTAGATTGCATGTGTTGGGTGCGTAAATAGATGGCCACTTCTCAATATCAAGACGAGAGCGAGAATAATTGCTTACACCTATCATAGCAAGAGGTAGGTCTTCACTATTTGAAGGCCCACCACCGAAAACTTTAATACCTTTGAATGTGTGTCCAACAGAGCCAAATTTCTGGAATGTCTCCGCAACCCTTTCAATAGGGCCGTTCCAACCTTCTTCAGTCCTGTATGTTATCTCTTCCTTGCTCAAACCTGTATAGTCGTAATATCCATGTTCAGTTTGAGGAGGAGAAGGTATTATTTTATCGCTCATTATACCCTAAATCCTTGACTTCTTAGAGTGTTTCCCAAATCTTCAAATCTCTTCTCAACCTTTGCCATAACAGCAGAGCCAACCTTTTCGTCCAAGTTATTCAATACTTCGATTCCGTTGTGAATTACCTCTACTCTATGTGTAAAGCTTCCAGTAATTTCTCTTGGGAACGCATTCATAGCAGATACTAATGCTTGTGTTCCAGATACGAATGAATCAAATGCAGCCTTCATTCCTGTGCTATCAAAAGATACACCAGTTGAACCGCCTGAGACTACACCACCAGTAGCAGCATATACAGGGCCAGAACTACTGTTAATCTTATTCAATAGAGCCATATTGTTGCGTGTTGATGACGCTCTAACAACAAACTCTCCGGGTGTCAACATAGCTGGAACGGTATCTGTACCACGAGGGGAGAAGATTGGCCCACCCATAGCTCTGTTTTGTACTGGTGGGGCACCCCTTCCAATAGCATCAAGTGTTGCTGTAGCAGTCCTAATCTTTTCATCGAACTCAGTTAGTCTCTTGTTTACATCATCTAGGCTACCACCAACCTTGGATGAAGCATCAAGTATCTTCTGTGCGTTCTCTGGATTTGCAACCAAGTCGTTAGCTACGCCACCTAGATTACCTCTTCTTAGGTTATCACCAACCTTTCTCTGTTGCTGGCCTAGTTGATTGCCAATAGCGTCTTGCTTGCCAGCAAAGGTTATGTCAGTAGCATCCTTCAATACTTGTCCAATGTTAATCTTGTCCAAAGGAACTCTAGTCGCAGTATCAATTAACTGCTTCTGGAATCTTCTTGAGATTTCAGCATTCGTAGCAGCATCACCACCAGAGTTCTGAATAGCGGTGTTAATCTTTGTTTGGGTTTCAGGATTGAACTCAACCTTACTCTTATCAGCACCAGCTAATAGAGCAGCGGCTACCTTTCTGGTAGTAGGGTCATTCCTTAAATCACCACCGACCTTTTCAATACCCGGTGCAGCACCAACGATTGTTTGCTGTCTCTGGTTTTCTAGTTCGTCTTGTTGTCTCTTCAAAGCTGCTATTCTAGCCAAATCTGGAGCAGCAGCCTTGATAGTATCTAACTGTGCCTGATTTGTTATACCAAGCTTACCCAAATCTTGCTGTGCAACGCCAGCGGTGCCGACAAATGCGGCTCTATCAGCTTCTAAGCTTCTCTTCTGTCCACCAGCGATGTTCCTTTCAAGAGCATCCTTTTGTTCTTTGACCAAAGTACCAAATAGGTTGAATGACTCACGAAGACTATTGATGAAGTCAGCGTTTGACTTATCCAATATGTTAGCGTATGCCTTAGCATTCTCTTCTTGGCGAGTCTTCTCCTTTAGAGCCTTGTCTTGCTCAATCTTTAGTTGGGCCTGTAGTGCCTTCTCATCGTTACCCTTACCTTGAGGATTAAACTGCTCATCGACAAGCTGGCCTAGTGTGGCATTCTTATCGAATGTCTTAACGGCATTACCCTTAGCGTCCCTTTTGATTTCGCCACTATTCTTGTCTCTATCAAATACCTTTCCACCAACAATGATGTTTCTGTTGGCTTCCGCAAAGTCAAGAGTGCTTTTAGCTACGTCGGGGTCGATTCTCTGTAGGTCAAAGATACTACCACCTTTGGATAGGAAGTTCGCACCCCTCTTTCCTTGGTCGATAGACTCCAATTCCTTAAAGTCAAATGAGCTTTGTGCCCTGAAGACTCTCTTGTTAAAGTCTCCGGTAGCTTGTCTGGATGCTTGGAATCTGTTTAGCTTTTCTGTTATATCAGTAAGTCTTTCTTGAGCGTGTCTTAGACCATCAGTGTTCTCAGCGGCATTCTTCATTGCCTGAGCGATATTGTTAGCTTGCTGCTGAACATTATTGAAGTTCTCAATAGCCTTAGCGTCTGTTGGATTCTTCTCACGAACAGCCAATAGTCTCTTGGACTCAGCCTGTGCTTGTTCAAAAGCACTAGACAAGGTTCCTGCGTCTTCACTAATACCAGCACGACCAAATCCTGCATCTATATTCAATCTTTCTTGATTGATGAATCTGTTGCTGGTAAGTAGTCTTCTCTGGCCTTCTCTGAATGGGTTAAGTGCTTGACCTTCTGTTACAAAATCTGTAGCTCCAACATCGGAGAACTTATTATTTGACTTGATGTTTGATACCGCAAAGCCAGCAGCCAAACGCTGTCTGTCTAGTGCGATAGAATCTACACGACCCCTAGCACTATCAACTTGAGTTTGATTACGTCCAGCCTGTGATAGACCAGCAATGAAGTTATTACTGTTTGCAGTAACATCATTTGCAATCTTAGCCAAAGCATCCTTAACAGGATTGAAGTCTTGTAGAAGTTCGTCGGCAAGCTTTTCGCCGGATTCCTTTAGCTTTTCAGAAAGCTTAGCTGTATCAAGAGCCTCTAGCTTGTTGATAATGCTGTCTTGAATAGCCTTTGGAACGCTTTGTAGTTCTGAACGAAGTCTGACTACGAAGTTGTCTCCACCAGTTGGGTTACTCTTTAGAGAGTTTACCAAAGCATCTGGTAGAACTTGTCTAGCCTGATTCAATCCTAGAGTTGTTTCACGAAGAGAATTGCTTCCAACTAGATTGTCGATAACCCCGAATGATGACTTGAATCCAGCTTGTGCTGTACCACCAGCAACTCCAAGGTTGGATATACCACCAGCCAAGCTTCTTGTTTGAATAGCTGATGCACTACCACCAAATACGTCTGTGAGTATGCTATTAGCCTTAGCTGAGTTGTTAGCTGCTTCTGCTGCCGCATCGAAAGCTTTTGATAGTCTATCGACGCTATTCAAGATGTTCTCTGATTGTGCCCTTGCATTGGAACGACCCTTAGCAAGAGACAGAGCCTTCGCTTGGTCTTCAAACTGCTTCTGGAACTCTTTTACGACCTTATCTACGGAGATTCCCTTAATAAGAGCAATATCCTTGATAAGCTCTCCATTGGCTACCTTGAATTGGTCGGCAAACCTTCCGCTTTCAACACTTAGTCCCAAACCAGTAAGTGGCCCACCAATGTTTTCAACTCTTGACTTAGCGAAGTCACTAGCTTGACGGCCAGCTATCTGATTCAATTGAGGAAGCTGTAGACCTATCTGGTTCTTGAAGTTCTCCTGTTGTGCCCTTGCACGCTCTTCTGGAGTTGCCTCTTTGTCACCAAATAATCCAAATGTTACTTCTCTAAAGAACTTGTTGGATGTACTTGTTTCCAATTGCTTGTTTGTATTAGCAAATGATTTCTGTCTTGCATCACCAAGTAGAGAATTGACATCTGTTGCACTGGAACCAATCTTACCAAGTGCAGCATCATCAATTTCTGTCTTTAGTCTTGTTAGAGATTCGTCTAGCTTAACTTGAGCAATCTTCTTGCCAGCTTCCTGTATACCATCGACATATCCAAGGATAGCACCAGAAATCGCACCAACAGCAATACCAATTGGGCCAAACGCAGCACCAGCACCAGCACCTAGTTGTGCCCCGGTCAACGCTCCCTTGGTAGCTTCTTGGCTCTCGAATTGCTTTAGGCCAACACCGGCACCTTGAGCAGCCTTTTCTGCTGTAATAGCATTGTTGCCAAGACTATTATTCAAAGCTTCCGCACCAAGGAATGCTGCACCCAAACCTACAGTGTTGAAGTTTCTCTTGAAGAAATTACCAGCAGCACCAACACGACCACCGGCAAATGAACCAACAGTCGATAGTGTTCTACCTAGAAAGCCCGGTTCACCCTTCAATGGTGTTATGTTTCTTTCTGAACCTTGGAAGAAGTCTGTCTTCTTTCCATCTGGCCCGATAGCATCCTGCTCAAACTTGTTATTGAAGAATGTACGACTATCTCTTGCCCTTGAGTTGAAGTCCTTTTGTTCTTTTAGCTTCTGAAGAAGTAGATTCTTTTGTCCAGCTTCATCCAAACCGGAGAACTGTCCTCTTTCTTCGTCAGTAAGATTTGCTAGTACCTGAGAAGTGAACTTCCTCTTTCTCCCACTTGCAAATGCGGAATCTGCTAGTCCCTTTAGGGGGGTTTTGAAAGACTGGTCTGTTGTGGCACCACCCAAGAAATCGAATGCAGCATCTTCTCTTGGCCCAAACTTACTTGAAGTAGGAGGGGCAGCAGGAGTTACTGTTGACTGCTTGTTTAGTTCCCTTATCAACAATCTCTTCTGTTGTGTGATAGTTTGAGGAACAATAAGTTCTGGAATAGGATTATCTACGCCACCACCTTGTAGTCTTGCGTTTTCGATACCAGCTAGAATATCTGGCTTTGAAGGTAGAAGATTACCTCTAAGTGCAGAGTTCCTATCTCTTGACCCACGAACTCCGGGTGGTAGTGGAGCTAGATTAGGTTCTGGCTCAGTAGGTACTGGCTTGAAACTAATAGGCCCACGATTACTAGGTGTAGCCGGTGCTAGTGTTGGGTCAGACTCAACTGGCAATGGCCCAAATCTTAATGGCCCACGACTACCACTTGATGCAGTAGGCGTTAGACCACCAACGGGGCCAAGAATATCTTCGTTATCAAAGAAGCCTCTCTGTCTTGTTCTTTTACCTGCCAAACCACTAACTGGTTGTAGAGCAGGAAGAGAATCAGCAATAGAAGATACTGGTGCGGCGGCTTTGATAGTTGTGGCAGCTTGGGTTACAGCCTGAGCAGCAGTCTTTAGACTATCAGCATATTCCTTTGTCTTAGAGCTTAGGGAAGCGTAGCCTTGTTCGGATAGCTTTCCGGCTTCAATAAGAGTCTTTACTAAGTCTTTAATGCCTACGTTTGCGTTCTTTGCTGCCGTAGCAATACTCTTGCCAGCTTCAACGTCAGCGACAGCCTTTTCTACTCTACCACCTTCGGCGAAGTATTGAACGGCACCACCACGAGCATAACCTTGTGGCTTGCCAGCATTCATCGCATTTAGTGTTCCGACACCAATACGCTGTACAGCCTCTTTGCGTAGAACATACTCGCCCGGAGTAAGCATAGCTGGAACAGTGTCTCCAACACCAGCACCCGGAACAGAACCACCACCGGCTCTGTGGATAGCTCTACCTTGAGTATCTAGCTGACTTGTGAAACCTCCAGAGAAACCACCTAGTAGGGACTTCAATCCACTTGTTATTCTAACTGTAGCTAGAACGCTCAACAAAGGAATCAAAGGTGTCAAAGCCTGAACAAGCTTCAATACGGATGATGCACCACTCTCTAGCACACTAAAGAAGGATGCGAAACCCTGACTGTTGACGATACTTCTACCTAGTTCAAGAAGCTGTTCCTTCAACTTCTGTAGCTTCACAACATAAGCGTCTTGTGCTTGTGCTGCGTTGATGTTCAAAGATGCGGCACCGCTTTGAGCTACGTTTAGAGCTTCCTGAGCGGTAGCAAACTGTTGTAGTAATGGAATTGTCTTGGAAAGCTGTCTGTAACCACCGATTTCTTCAGCGATAGCAGCGAAACGAGAGTCTGTAGTTGGTAAGTCTTTAACAGCGGCACTTAGTCTACGAATAGCTTCATAAGCACCAACGAACTGCCCTTCAAGCTTAGAATCACCGAGAGCATCGGCTTCTTCTCTTGTTCTACGAAGTTCGATACCGAATGACTTTAGTTGGTCAACGATGTCTGCTCTTTGCAAACGTGCGAAGATTGTACGGAAAGATGTAGCGATAGTTTCGGCAGATTCACGAGTTGTTGCACGAACGCTTGTGAACAAAGCTACAAGTTCATTTACATTACCACCAGCGGCAGCGAACGCACCACCAGTACGCTTGATAGTTTCTTCCAAGTCCTTAGCTTCAACCGCAAACGCACCAGCGACCGCATTTAGACCACCGATGGTATCTTGTAGCGTTTTAGCGTCTCTTACAGCGTCCTTGAACTGAGACTTTAGGGCAACGATTGTTTCGGCAATCTGTGTACCATTATCAAAGTTAGGAGCAAGCAACGCCTTAGCTAGTACCTCAATGGAGTCAGCAGTCTCTCTGGCTGAGAAACCAGCTTGTCTAAAGACTGTAGCTGCCTTTACCAATTCGAGAGATGAGACACCATAGCTCTTAGCTAGGTTTGTAACTTGGTCTTGTAGACTCTTTAGTTCAGTTCTTGTATCTCCAGCGACCTGAGCAACACGGATTATTTCTCTTTGGAACTTGACAGCTTCTTCAACAGCGTTACGAAGTAGGTTAAGTGGGCCAAGAATAGCTGTAACGGCAGCACTATACGCAAGCAAACGCTTGGTAGCAATACCAGACTGCTCACCGAACTTCTTGATTGAGTCGGTAGTCTTGTCTACGCTATCAGCAACTAGCCTGAATCCATTTGCGTTCTTTGATAAGTCTGGAATGTTTACCTTTAGGTCAACACCCAAGCCCTGAAATTGTGTCTTCATCGAAGCAAGAGCAGAACTCATGCTTTGCTGATTCACTTTCGCATTGATGTCTGCTACTACATTTAATGCCATTAGTTTACCCTGTAAATGCAAAAAGTCATAGCTCAACCTTCCTTTAGGCTGTAACTACGACTTTATGCTATCCATTTGTGGCTTATTCAGCCGCTTGTTCTGTCTTTTCAGTCGCTTTCTTTTTCTTTGCTTCCCAAGCTTCTAGCTTCTTCTTGTATTCTGCAAGTTCAGCTTTGTATTCGTCGTCGATGATTGGGTTGCCTTTCTCATCAACGAATGGTTTTGGTTCGATTAGGTAATTACCATCTTCATCGTATGGATTACCATTTGGGTCAATAAAGTTGCCAGAAGAGTCGATTGGTCTTCCGTTATCGTCAACAAGTTCGCCCTTTAGGTTGATTCTGTGTCCAGTCTCATTAACCAAATGGTACTTATCATCAACGAAACCGTACTTCTTTAACCATACGTTTTCTGGTAAGATGTCATTGATGTTAGTTTTCAAGCCAAAATAGAGTTCTTGGAACGCTTCATTTGCCTTGACTACTAGCTCAAACCAATCCTTTGTTTCCTCGGAATGGACTGACTTTACATCAAAGTCTTCATAGGAAGAGAAGATTCTCTTGCCTGAATTACTATACACCGTACAAGCATATATCAAATAGTTGATTCTGGCGTTGTTTGCCTTACCTTCGGCTGTTTTTGATTCAAGTTCAGCCCTGACGTTTGTAAGGTCAATTAGTTCGGCACGAAGTTCTCTCATTTCAATGCAAAGTCCATAGAAAGTATTCTTATCATACTTACCATGCTTTCCCTTCTGGAGAGCTACCGTCCTCTTCATAATCTTTACTTCATGTTCGAGGAGCTTCTTCTTAACTTCTGTGAAACGCTTGTCCATTTCTTCATTCCACAGGTTCTTTTGTCGCATAATCTTTTCAGCTTCAACGACAAGCCATGTTCCAGCTTCTACTTCTTTTCTGAAGACCTTGGCACTGTAGTTATCTGCTTCCCTAATGTCTGCTGCATTTGGCTTTCTAACCTTAACATCAACATCTTTTCCGTTGATTTGTGCAACAAACTCTATTGCTTCTTTTTTCATCCTTAGCTCCTTGTTTTGATTGGACACACATTCATGTGCCTGTTCCATGTAATAGTATATTGGCTAACTTCACTTAGGAAAGCTCTTATTTGATTATTTCCTAGATTTAGCATATTCTTTCTCAAGATTTGCCATAAGTCAAACCAATCCTTTTCGTTCTCTGTCATCTCTTCATAAGGTTTGTTTGGGCCTCCCCAAAGTTCACCAAATGCCTTCTCAACCTCCGATACACAACCAATCATAGTAGTCCTAATCTTCTTGCTACCAATACTTGATAGCCTTTCAGAAGAGCGATGATTATAGTTATCTGATGGAGGAGTCTCTTGTCTTTCCTTAGCTGCCCTTAGCATTTTACTGCCTAGTGATTCACCCATGTTAGTTCCTTGTAACTTATGAAGTTACTCTTTCTTTGTACATTCTCTGTAGTTGTTCTGCCTTTTCACGAACAACATCCGGTTGATTCATTACCTCAACAACGCCTTCTTTTTCAATCTTCTTAAACAAAGCACGTTGTTTTGCCCTACCAATAGCATCATTTACTCCATACACCCTAGCCGCATCCTGCTTGCCGGTCTTGATGAAGATTTCGCCAGAGTTTTTAATGTCGGGGTTTGTTATTTGGTTCTCAATCCATTCTCTATCGCTCTCTTGTTTGTGCTGCTTGCCTTGGACTATAAACCATCCATCTAAAGCATCATCGTCAGAAATTACATCATCTGGAGGACATTTTGGACTCTCTCTGATGTTATCGTATACCTGACTCCAATACACAAGCACCTTTTGTTCATCAGTCATTTCGGTAGTTGAGCAAGGGAAAAGAGATGAGCCAGCTTTACGGCAAAACCAGATAGAACGCCAAGGTTCGCTCCTAGCCAACAGTCTAACCTCTTCTTCTTGCAGACGTAGTTTGGAAAGTTCCGATGATAGAACGTCGATTATATTACTATCTACCATCCAGTAGTTGTCGATGTTAAATAACTTCTCTCCATCTTTGTAGATGGACATAGCTATTAGGAACTTCTGCTTTTGTAGTCTAGCTATACCATCGGCTGAAACATAGTCATAACTATGTAGCCTTTCATATAGCTCAATAATTTCACGCTTAGTTTTCGCTATAGCATCCTTAGTCTTTAATCTTATCTCAGAGTTGAGGAATGAAGTGAATAGAGCTACTTTTAGATTCTCTAGGTCACTTTCAAGCTTACTATACTTAGCCTCTAACATCGGCGACCATATACCCTTTTGTTGTAGGAATATGTCGAAGGCTTGCTCGTTGTAAGCACCTTCCATTACGGCCTCGCCGTAGGTAGATTCATATATCTCTTCTGAAATGTATTTTTCTTCGGCAGTTGGATTGAGGATATGAAACGTACCATAAGGTGTGGTACATCTAAGCTTGCCGGAAATAATGCGGTATACGAGGGATTCCCTCTTACGTTCATCCATATCCTGTTGTCCTGAACAGAAACAAAAAAGCGGTGAGGCTTCCTAAAACCCCACCGCTAGTTATTACACCAATTTTCAGATTAGCCCGGAGTCAACCAGTATCCACCACCATTACCGGAGCCGGTTAGTGGGAATCTGAATGCACTCTTTGGGTCGCCTGTGTGAAGAACAGTAAAGTCGTTGAATGTTGTGTAGGTATAAGAGATTGTTTGGTTTGAACCACCAGTGTCTCCACCACCAAGATTTACGGACTGTAGCTTGTTCTTAACGCCTGTGTTGATACGAGTACCTTCACGGACAGCCACACGGATAGATTCGTTTCTTAGGTTGTTACCGTCAGAGTAGATACCATCTTCAAGAGCTTCGATAGCATCACCAGACTGGCTGTTGACTTCGATTTCTGTGGTAACTTCTGTTGGGAACTTAACGAATCTGTGGTAAGGTGAACGACGACCTAGTTCAAATAGTTCTTCACGACCGAAGTTAGAAGATACCTTGATGCTCTGTAGATAAACTAGAGACTCATCGCTACCGTTTCTTAGGTTCAAGCCTGAGCTATTGCCAAGGATTTGAACAGGAATGTTACTTGTGTGAGCGAATACGCTGACACCGTTTGCGTCAGTACCGAAGGACTGGTTAGTAGTATAGCTACCACCGCTTGGTACACCTGTACTCCATAGGAAGTCTTCTCTACGGTTAACACCACCGATACCTACAGGGGCATCAGGATTAGCGAAGTTTGTACCATCGAATAGACCACTCAACGCATTTGGGCCAGTACCACGATGTCCACCGGGACTGTACCAAATCTTGTTGTTACCTACGATTGTTAGGTTTTCAGTGAACTGACCGTTAACTTGGAATGAGTAACTTAGTGATGATACATAAGCACCAGACATCACCATAGCTGCAAGAGCAGTACCGGATGAATTGTCTTGTGTATCAGGGAAGATAGACATAGCGACCATACACTTAGCGTTTGAGCGACCAATAAGTGATGGGCTTGTGCTACCTGTAGAAGTTGCTAAGTGCCATGCTAGAGGATAACCGTCGAGAACACGTTCCAAAGTCATTTCAATGTTTGGAATGTTTTCGATGTTTTCATAGATAGCCAACATACCTAGTTCAAAAATCTGTTCGAGTCTGAAGTCGGTCTTTACGCCCGCTTGCTGACCACCGTGAACAACGTGTGTGCCATTGAACGTGCTAAATGTGTAAGAAGGACTGCTACTGGTTGCTGGTGCAATCAATATCTGTTCAATAGCATAGAACACTCTTTTATTTGCCATTTGTTATCTCTCCGTTCTAAGGAATAGCTTTTCGCTCATAACTACTTTTACACCATTTTACTATAATCTAGGACAACATAGTTCGCATGTTGCAGTAACTACGGCCCTACTAAGGAAATGGTTTGAGTCTTCGTCATAAGCACCCATATTAAATAATCTGATTGTACCCCAAGGGTAATCGCTTAATAGTTGAGGATATACCTTTGTTCCAGACCATGTGTAGCCTTCTGGAGTTAGTGGCATACCGCTATTTTGAGCCATTGTATTGAGGTCAAACCCGCTAATTGTTGTTTCATTTTGAGATGTGAGAATATCAACCATCTTTGTGCAATCCCAAGGATTTTCAGCAAAAACATGGAACTTGACAGTCTTGTACATCCACTGACCACCACCAAGCTGTAATCCTTCTAGCTTAGTATTCGCTTCAACTTCTACCACAACCGCAGGTAATTGTATTCTGTTGTGATTCAACACTGTTTTTATGCCGGAACCGTATGTTTCCAAGCTATCTTCATCTGGTCTAAAAGACCTATATGCGAGTTCTCGGAACCATCCAACTTTTGATGTTTCATAGCTGTAATACTTGTGTGCGTAGGCAACTCTGATGTCAGAAGTTATAGGCATTGCGTTGTCAAACTCAATCCTACCGAGTGGGTAATTCACATTCCAGCCAGAGCCGGTCGGTACTACGCCACTATAGAACGTATTGTTGACATATATTCCAGTAACTTGAGTTGGTTGTGTAGAATAGGATATTCCGCTTTCCCATGCCCAATTCTTTCTTACGCCTTCCCATACTTCGCCTTTGCTAAAGCCTTCTTCTTCTGCATTTGCAAGATGAAGTCTGCTCCAATTACCACCGAAAGCACCGGATTGATTGACGGATACGTTGAAAAATCCACCAATACCAAGCGTACACCAGTCTAGCCATGTGGTTAGATTAGCTTCAACCAATGGTGATATTGTAGCATCACCTATATTGAACACGCCTTTGAAATTAGTTGCTGACATTTCTTAGTCCATCTGTTATGATTTCATTGACAACCTGCTCAACGTCTTTCTGATATTCTGATAGGGTTCTTGTTAGCCAATTATCGTTCGTAGTTCCGGCAAATCTTTGTGGCACTCCCCACCCTTGACCCGGAACCATGATAGCTCCACCAGTGCGGGATGGGTATGGCGAATCGAACTCTTTGATTTTAATTCTAACGTCAGTAAGTATGTTTCCAGTTCCAGACTCAAGCAACCATCTTAACCAATCAACTTTACCGCCTTTTGATTTGTATGATGATTGAGGTCTTCTCTTAAAGATACCCAAAAAGAAGGAACGGAATGATGCTTCCTCGTACAAAAATGAGAAGTCTTGTTTGTTAAACTTTACCGAGAAACTTCCTTGGATTTTGCCGCCAGTTACTTTCGCTCTTGTATACTCGGAAGTAAAGCAAAGCCTTAGTTTAGCTAGGATATTATTCATTGTTGACTTAGGATTAGCTAAACCAAAATGTACTCTCAAATCCCCTCTATCACTTACTAATGAGTCATAGGTTGGGGTTTCTTTGAGCCTTTCAACAAACCCATCTCCGATTCTCTTTTCTATATTCTTGATTTTAGCCTCAATGTTTCTATTGATTTGTTTGACGGCTTCACGCAAAATCTCTTGTTCTGCCTTCTTTGTATCAACACGAATAGATATGCCTAAACTAAACTTTCCCTGCTTGTTAGCCATTATCCACCAACCCTCTTCCAGATAGCCATAAAATACCTATTTGGTACAATGTTATTTACGTCTGTTGGGTCGCTTATTAGTTCGTAACGATACTCTTGCACCCCGGACAATGTTGTTTGAAACACAGCATACTGGCATCTTAGTATTTTTGGCAAGTCAGCAATATAACCTTTAGTTTGCACAAGAGTACCGCTTTGACGCACCCTAACATCAATACCTTTCAAGTTCTCGAATGTCTTCATGTCAAAATTACATAGCAAGACAACATTCTCTGTTGACTCTTCATATTGTTTTCCAGAGCCACCACAAAGAGGACATCCAGTTGTCCCTCCAGTTGTGCTTGGTGCTGGCCCACCAGTAGACCATACGCCCGGCCCTTTCTTACCAATCAAGTCAGGGGAGCATGTGCAAGGAACAGCAATCGGTGGATATACCAATTTGACTGTTTTGCCTAGTTGGTCAATCAAGTCGTCGATGGCATCAGAGGCTATCTTCCTGATAGCGGATGTAATCTCGAATATCTTAGCCATACTTAGCGTCCTGATTTGTAGTAAGTTGGGTCATCAAATCTTGGTTCGTATCTTGCGTCAAGCGTTTCTTTCGTTGTAAAGGCAGCACTGTCTCCTACCGTACTTATCACTCTACGAGAAGATAAGAATACAGCACGACCGCTAGTAAATGCTTGTGGGCGACTTGGTAATGCGTATTCAACAACTTCTGTTGTGCCACCACCCCCACCACTAGCCGCATTAGATTCAAGAACCCTAACTACAGTATTGGTTGTGTATACATAAGGACTTGCAGAAGCGGTCTGCGTTAGAACCTTAGTGTTTGTTTGAGTTGTATAGACCTTTGGGTTAGCTGACGTAGATGACTCAAGAACCTGCAACTTAGATTGCGTAGTACGAGCGGGAACATTGCCCACTTGCTTTGTTACTACTTGGGCTTTTAGATGTGTGGTATTTGTTTGTACGCTAGATTGATTGCTCACTAACGCACGAACAAGTGTCTGTGTTGTATTTACTTGAGTGGCCATCAGTCATCCTTATGTAGCAATTAGTTGTCCTACTTGGAGATTGTTAACTTCGGTTGGAGTCCAACTGCTTGCAGTAACAGGATTTGTGTTAAACAAGTCTGTGTAGTTGATGTATGATGTTGACAAGTTATATGCCGCACCACTAGCTTCTGTGCTGTTGGTGTAAATTAGGTTCTGGCATGTTCTAGCACCCGCATCACCTTTCTTGCTTACGTTTGAAACGGCAATACCGAATACTGTTGGTGAAGTACCAGACAAATCTGACATAGCACATTCAAACTTAATACCTGTTGAAGAACCGTACACGAAGTCGGTATCAGAGTAAGTTCCAGCAATCTGTGCTGCTGTATCATCTAGGCACTGCCAACCGCTTGTGGCACCACTAGCAGTCCACCCGTTATTAACGCCTGTTCCAGTAGGAACTATGGTTTGAACACGGCAATCGCCCAAGAATCCACTGTTTGGAAGATTCTCGTCTGTAACATAAGAGTCATCATGGACAATGTTAAAGCTGCTACCGCCCAGTAAACAAACCTTATTCACAAAACTATTGGCTGTGTTTCTAGTGTTGACGCCAGTAATTGATATGTCGGAAATGTTGTTTACTCTAACTTCTACGAAGCCAGTGCTTGAATGAATACCAACCTTCATTTCAAGATAATTCCATTCGGTATTAACTATCGTTCTTGTTCCAGTTGCTAGAATAGTACCAGAAGTAGGATTTCCTCTTCTTACAACAAGCTTATTTGTTGTATCAATCTGCAATCCAACTTGGAAATCTGCTCCAGAAGATTCTCCAAAAGCTATAATACCATAATTACCTGCGGCAGCATTTTTTTGTAAAGCACCACCATATGTAGCTATAGCATTTGCGGCAAAGGGGATTCTAGCTGTTGTTGCATAAGTGCCGCCATCATCACACGCAATTGCATTTCCAACACCGAATCTTGTTGATGTCATATTATAGCAATTTCTGTTTGCTACGTTGTCGAGATATGTCCCGATAATAGTTGTGACTACACCAGCGTTTGTGTTGTGATAGTAGTCATAGCCTTCTATGAATATAATAGCCATTTATCTCTCCTATTAGATGTTGAATGATTTGTACTTTGTTCCGTTGGTTGTGAAGTTAAGTACCGCCACAACATCTCCGACGCCTGCTGTATCTACTCTTGTTGTTCCATCTGTTGAACGCTCGAAGAATAGAATTACATTTCCTGACGCTGATGCTGGTGCTGTTACTTCAAATACAAATGCACCGCCAACATACAAGTTAGTTCCATTGTCAACCATACTGCTGTTATCATAGCTTCCAGTAGTTATACCACCAGAGCTTGTGTAAATTGTTGTTTCTGAACTTTCGTAGGACAATGCTCCAGTAGAATCAAATTTGAATCTACGACCATAGACCTTGACGTTTCCGGCACTGATTGTCTGACCGCAATTGTTCAAAACTCTAAAGCGGTAATACCTTGGTAATACTATCATTTGTCCTTAGCTCCTTATTATGCTGTGTAGTAAGTAGTATCGTCAAATCTTCTATCAAGAATGTTGTATAGAGAAGTTTCGATACTATCCCTGTTAACTCCAAGGGCGGTTTCTGTCACCATTCCTGTTGTTGCTCTTTTGCCACCATTAGTATAAACGGCATCGCCGTACTTGATACTGTTGGCTGAGATTGCTTTTTGTAGTACATCTGCTGCCATGTTTCACCTTTATCTGTAGTATCTAGGGTCAAAGGATACTGAATCTGATGCGTCATATCCCGCAAAAATACGGAATGGACTTAGAACAGCCATACCCGGATTCAAACTTCCAAGTAGGTATTCTTGCTTTGCTTTCTTGTAGTCTTCACAGAATCCACCCTTTTGCAATAGAGCAATCTTGTTTTGTGCCCTACCAGTAAGTGCGATACGAGAGCCTACATCTGAAATATCAATACCTTGCTCCGCAGCCAACCTAGTTTCTGTCTTTTCAAGTAGACAAGCAGCCTTTAAGACAACAAGATTTATGAATACATTGTCGCCTACCTCTGTTGGGTCAGGAGATAAGGTAATTTCTGAAACGCTAATTGTATAGGTATATGGAAACGTAATTTCTCCACCCTGCATCAATTGAGCAGCTAGAAGAAGCTGTTGTTCCAGCCTGTCATCTTCATATTTGTAATCGGTACTATCCATGTCGTCAATAGTAAGACGAAGCATGAGTACCATTGAATCATTCCAAGCCATAGAGTATTCCTCCTATACACAATACTATACCCCAATACGAAAAAAGGCCGAGAGGATAACTCCCCTCGACCTTATCGTTATTTGTATTGTTGATTAGAAGGAGCCAAGAATAACTCTTCTGTTGTCAAGAACACCGAAGCCGCATTCTAGCCAACCATAGTAACCGTGACGACGCTGGCGGTGCAAGCTGTCATCCTCGAAGATTTCGAGCGGAGTACGGACAGGCATTACGAAGCTGTCGGACTTGCTTAGGTCGAAACCAACTACCAATTCGTAGTCGGAAGCCTGTAGAGAAGCACCTAGTTCGGATGTGAAGTAGGTCTGGTATTCCTGAGACTCACCTAGTTCATCAAGTTCGTGTAGGTTTACACCGAATACACGGTTGACGGAACCATCGCCTAGCTGGAAGATTTCACGACGAGTAACTTCGTCAATCTGGTCAACACCCCAATTACGGATGTCTTCTACGCCTTCTGGACTCATATAGAGGTCAGTTAGCTTGCCACGATTGATGGATGTGGAGTTACCACCGGAGTTACGTCTCATGATGACCTTCATCAAAGAAACGAGTCTCTTTGTGAACTGGCCAGCAGAAGCATCAGAGTCATAGACTAGGATGTTACGGTCTACACCAGCAGCGAGCAAGGTGTGCCAACCGTCGTCGTTTAGCTTCTTGACGAACATCGCTTCCAATACCTGCATAGCCTTTAGAACTACGTTCCAACGTGCATTCTTGGAGTAACGAAGTGTCCAGTCAATTGCCGCACCGATTTCGTAGGTAGGTAGAGTGACGTAATCGCCTTCGATGTACTTGTTAGGTATCATACCCTGTGAAGGGATAGCGTAGGCAACGTATTCACGTTCTGTACCCGGTGCTAGGAAGTCCAATGGATACTCAGGCTGAACACCCGGTTCAAAGGTTTCCTTCTGGAAGATGTTGTCTAGGATGTCTCCTGACATAACACCTTGACGGAGAGGAGTGGTAAGAGCAACAGCGATTTCACGCTGAGCGGCAAAAGCCACATTTCTATCGTCAGAGCCAGCATTTCTTAGAAGTGCTTTCTCTTGTTCTGTAATGTTGTCGATAATTCTACTCATTTGTATTACTCTCCTATCCTATTAGCTGTTGTTCTTTGGTAGGTCTACATAAACACTGATGTAACCATCTGCATCCTTACGAGTCTTGAAGACACCGACAGGAGGGGTAGCAGCAGAGTTTGTGTAGGTTGTTGAGAAGACACCGTTGTTCGCTAGATATGCCTTGTCACCGGCCTTTGGAGTACCAGTAACGGCATTGGTGAAGCACCAACCTCTTTGTAGAAGTGTTACCTTACCACCAGTCTGAACTTCTTCCTTCTGGAAGTTAAGGTGAGTCTGTGTGAGGTCTTTGTTAACCACATCCTGTAGAACAACACCTAGCGGGATTGTACCACTTGCACCAGTTGGAACATAGCAGAATGCGTCTGCGTCATCAAGACCAGCACCCATACCACCGGATGGAGTGTTTGCTGTAATGCCGAATACGGCAATATAGCCCTTTTCCATAAGTCCGCTTGAGAAGTAGTCAATACTGTCTTGGATTATTTGTCTATCGCCTTTTAGAGCCATTTCATTATCTCCTAGTTTGCTATCTGAATGAAATTACTTCTTTTCAGTCTTGTTAGGGGAAGTCTTGTGAGCAGTGTATGCTGCAAAGATGTTCTTACGAACTTCCTCGACCTTATCTGTATTTACACCAGAAGTTGCTAGTGCTGGCTCAGTATTTGGCTTAGCACTGTTCAAATCTTCGGCCTTTACATTTGCTTCGGTCTTTGTCTCAGGTGTCTTAGGTGCTTCTGGCTCTGTCTTAGCAGCAGCTACAGCAGCGTCCTTAGCAGCCTTTGTCTTTGCGACAAACTTGGTGAACTTTTCTGCATCCATTGCGGATGTCATATCGAATAGTTCTTCTGCTTCTGCCTTTTCTACACCAGCAGAAACTAGGCTGGAAATACGGTTGGTCTTGAGTTCAGCAGCTTGAACCTTAGCTAGTTCTGCCTTAACAGTTGTTAGCTCTTCTGTTGCTGACTTGACTGACTTATCAGATGCTTCTAGCTTCTTGTTTAGTTCAGCTAGTTCGTTAGCCTTTGCGACCAACTGCTCATCACGAGTCTTAACATCTGTGGTAAGTGTTGCTACTTGTGCCTTGAGCTTATCAGTTGTTTCGTTCTTTAGCGTTGCATTCTCAGCAACTAGAGCGTCAACTTGCTTTTTGGTACTGTCTAGCTGTGCTTGTAGTTGTTCTACGGTTACACTCATTTGAATACTCTCCTGTCTTGGTTGATTAGAACCAGTAACATTGTTAATATACCCCATTGTTGTAGAATTATCTAAAAATTGTTCATAAGACGCAAAAGTTTTACCCACAAATACTTCGGATGGCTTCGCAAATATGATGCTGTCAGGATTAGCTGGCTTACGAACTAAGCCCTTTCCACAGAATGTGATATTCCTAACAACTCTACCTACACGATTGTCTTTGTATTTTCCAGTTCCGCCGTATGCTCTTAGGTGTTTTGTAAGAAACGCTGTCTCTTCGTTTCTTGCAATAACTACTTGCTTTCCAGCAGGTGTTATAATCGCATAGTCGTAGTTAGAAAATAGTGCTTCCATAGAGACGAACCATTCGCCTTTAGGAATCTCTGCGATAATCTTGTCCATACGTTCTTGTAGCTTAGAGTCTGACCAGACCTTGTACAAGACGGCAGAGGTAAGAATGTGATACTTTTCTGGCAAGTCTTCGACCGCTAGAATAATCCCATCCTTTGTTTCTTCAATTATCTTGTATTCCGTATCTACCGGATTACAGCCGATAATGTGACCAATTATGTCGCTACACTTGTGTTCAAAATTAAGCGGCATATCTTCTGGAGTGTTTCTTGCCGCCCACATTTCAACTCTTTCAAATACGTCATCATTTAGGTTCCATCCAGTAGACACCATGATAGTGTTTAGTGGATGCAAACACTCAGCACTACCACCAGTTTGTCCGGTAGATGCTAGTATCTTCTTCAATTTGTCTTCATCAACATTGATAAGTTTTCCAGAGTCAACTACGTTAGCAAGAGAGATTTGAGCGTTATAGGCAACTGAACAGTTCGCTTGAATCATCTCAGCTAAATTAGCATCTCTTTCTGCTTTGTATACAATCATCGCTTATCTACCCCTTGGCTGTTGACGAATTACAATATCATCCATGAATCCAAGTACACCGGAACTGTTATCTTCGTCTTTGTGCTTGACTTGTTCTTGCACATCTCCGTAGAGTCTGTTGCCGTTGTCGTTTGGATGAGTTCTTACTTTACCACCTGAATTTGCTTTCAATGTGGAGTACCTTGGGTTATCTTTGTTCATAAAGCGTTGTAGCTTTATTTCACCATTTTCGCTATGTGTCATAGCAGTACCAGCAATCATGAAGTTGGCTGCTGGCATGATGTTATTTGATTCTGTGAAGTTCTCAAAGGTAAGCTGCTTTACATTTTCTACAGTTTCTACCTTTTGTCCTTGGTCATCGAAAGTTTCAAGAATAGCTGTCTTGCTATTCATGTCTACTTTAAGCACTACCACCATTCTTCTTTACCTCGTAAGCTTTCGCCAGATTTTGATGAGTAACTGGTTTGTTATGAGTTACTTCGATTCCGGCTTCCTGTAGTTTTGGAGTCTGTGCTGCACAAATCTGTACATACGCATTTACTCCATCTTCCTCGTTCTTTGAACACATGTTGATGCAGCAGCACCACTTCTTTCCACCATTTTCATAGTCTGTTTGCTTAGCAAGCATGATATAGTCTAGGAAGTCTGGACTTAGTTCTGTACCGTCCATTGACGCAGAAATTGTCTTTGCTTTGCTGTCATAGTTAATTACTATCTGTGCCATCTTCTGTCTCCTTGTTAGGCTGTCCGGCGATACAAGCTACCGCCTGAATGTTGCGAATATCGTCAACAGTAGGTTCTGTCGTAACTTTGGACATAAACTGTATGACTGTATCTGCGTAAACTTTGCGAATTTCCGGGCGAATTTCAAGTTTTTGAGCGACAAGTTCCATAAGACTTTCTTCAGAAACTTTTGACAAAGGTTCGATGTTGGCGAGTACAGCAAATTTGAACTCTTCAAAGTCGGTAGATTCCGCATCTGTTAGCTGACGTAGATTCTTCTTACCCAATGATTGTAGATACACCGGGGTAAGTACAGAGCCAATAGTTAGCTGTACATCTTTAGCCCAAGCAAACATATTAGCTACTTCTGCCTTTGTCTTTGGCTTTACTTTCTTGGTCTTGCGTTTTGTTTTGTCATTTGAGTTCTTAGGACGACCTTGACCCGGCTTTCCCTTTGGCTTCTTACCTGCCTTACGACCGGCTCCTCCGGGTGCGGCTGGCTTCTTAGATTGCTCAATAAGCATCTTCTTGGTAGGTAGGCTACTATCAACACCAACATCTTGCGGTGTTACTAAACCACGCTGTAGAGCAAGCTTCTTCATGTCCACTTGATTTCCTGTCTTGTGGAATGGGGATGCCTTTTCAGGTAGTTTACCAGCAACTCTTCTACCATGTTCACGCTTCATACGAGCGGTTTCTAGCTCAGGAGTTAGGTCAAACATCTTCATCATGGTTTCGTGAGAGATTAAGTCACGGTCTGCCAACTGAACAAGAAGTGCCTTTTCTGTAGCGTCATCCGTCATTGAAATACGGTCGTATGTTAGATAGAATGGTTGTGCTGCCCCGATAGATTCCTGCAATAGCATTAGTTCATTTGTCCAGAACTCGGTTAGGATACCACGAGCATATTCGAGACGTTCAATTAGAGTCTTTAGACTAACGTAATTGTTGGTAAAACCCTTACCACCATCACCAGTTAAGGTACTAGGGATACCAAGTCCGGCATATATGTTGGACAAAGTTTGCTGGTACTTTTCCGGGCCTAAGAACTTAGTCATGTCTGTAGACAGTTCTTCTACTTGCAAATCGTCTGACCACATGATGTCAATAGTTCCACCGGAACCAAGGGCCATAAGCATGTTGTTTAGTTTAACGAAAGCAGCTTGATTAGGAATGATTTCCTTCTCCAAGTTACCAAGCTTCCATACTCTAATACGAGATGCCGCCGCATCCAAAGCTGTACGGTCAGCTAGACGAGCCTTCTGATAGTCGATTAAATCCTCAAGAATACAGAAGTGGATAGGGTCTGCCCATACTTGCCAGTCATCTTTCTTGTAGTTAAATACGACAATCTTATCATCAGGAAGAGGTATTTGCTTCGCACCTTCCCTAATAGCCTTTAGCAAGGAAGGAGGCAATACTGATAGTGTTGCTGGATTAGCGTTGTTGGAACTGATTGAGTTGGAGAGTGCTGTTGACAAAGATAGTGAATATGTTGTTACGCCGGAAAATGCTGATAACTCTTCATCAACTACATTTACGTCTACAGGGTTGAGGAATGTGTATCCCCAAGGAATTTCCATAGATTCTAGCTTTAGAGTGCGTGATGGATTGACCAAATCAGGCGAAGCTGAGGTCTTCTTTAGGATTTCCATTCTTGTAGGAGTAATCTTTGCGGTCTTCCTATAGGCGATTACGTTACCGGCCCTTAGAAGCAAGTTAACGAAACGCTCAGAACGCTCAGTACCCCTAATCTTTCTCCACCAAGCCTTAACAAACTTGTCTGTAGCTGGAATTGGATGACGAGGCATAATACCCTGATGGGTAAAGTCCGCCATAAGGTCGATGATATTGCGGATAACACCGATTCTTCTGTATGCTTCCATACATTCACGGATAATGTCCTTTTGACGACGAGGAATTGTCTCGCCCGGACGGAACCAGCCATAATCACGGCGACTATACCCGTCTCTTACGGACATATTCGGTGCTATGTTCTCGAATGTGTTGAACGCAGAAGTTCTTATGATTGGGGCAAAACCTGCCGCAGCATGTGTCGCTCTGCTGATGGCTCTTTGCTTTCCTGCTGAGTCCTTTGGCTCCCAAGTTTCGTAAAGTGGGACGCTTTGGTGGGATGGGCTGATGGTTGTTAGCTTCTCTTTCATATTATTTAGTTCCTAATTGAATTACAATCCGACTACCTTACAATTACCCCAAATCTCGCACCAGTTCCCACTTTTTCCGTATACCAGATTGGGCCAGAGTACAAAGATTTGCTTGCAGCAGACCTTTCATCCTCTGCTTGACGCATGGTTTTGACGACACCGCCATGAGCAACATATTCCGGCTTTACGGGTGTACGTTGTAATGTTCTGCCTTCCATGTTAGCAAAAAGGAGAGCAGAATAACGGTCTTTCCTTAGACGACCTTTCTTTGTACTGCCCGGAGTCTTGATTTCAGGAGTATCCCATCTTTCACGACCGGCTGGTGTGATAGTGTGCTGGATTGTTCCAAGCTCTTCCTTTAGATTTTCGATTTCGAGAATACAATCTTCCAAGGTATCCTCTCTTGCTTTTCCGGTTTCGAGTTCGTACTTGTTATCGGCCTCTCCAGCAAGCTGAACTTCGACGGCATCAAACCTTGGGAATAGAAGGTTCTTATCTTCCAAGTCCTTCTTCATGCCGTGATTAGCTTCGTTAGTCCATTCGGCATTAGCTTGTTGAATGTACTTTAGGATGTGTAGTCCGGCGTTGTGGTCTGTGTCCTTTGGGTCATCTCTATCAATGACAGGCCAGATTGGTTGTTCACCCTGCTCTATCTTGCTGATGTCTGATAATGCTTCGCCAACGGCTCTACCACCACCCTGAGCATCCATAGCAATAACTTCGCAAGGGAATGTCTTCATCAGATTACGAATCTTTCTAGCACAATATCCATAGAACTGATGTTCGTCTGTGAAGCCAACCTTTTGCTTGTCCTTATATCTCTTTCTTGTTGTAGTCCAGCAGTATACTACTCTTCTGTGGTCGTGATGAACTTCCAAGATAACAACGGCAAAGTTATCACTATCAGCAGCGGGGTCAATTCCATAAACATACTTCTTTGCTTTCTGACCTGCGGTTACTGCTGAGAACTGAACCATAGCACCGCCCGGTGTTTGTATAGGATGCTTTGTAACGCAAGTCTCTACTAGACTACGCTTGTAGAATCCATCACTATCACCTACGAATACAGCACCAAGTTCCATTTGGTATGCAGACTTGTGCATGGTAGCCTTAGCTGCCGAAATCATCTTGTCATCGAAATAACCTTCTGGAATCAAATCCACAGGTATACGAATAACACAGAAGTCTTTCCAGTCTAAGTTCTCCATGCTTTCGCCTTCGCCTTCCAAAAGCTCTTCTAGCTTCCTCATATCACCACGAGACATGATGATAGCCTTGTATCTCTTCCAATACTTAGCGAACGGCCTAAAACTATAGTGGGCAGTACCGGATATAATGATTTGGTTGCTCTTGGCTTTATACAAGTCGCCAACATCCGTATCACCTTTTCCAGTTGAATATCCAAGCTCTTGTAACGCCTTGAGTCGTGCTTGTTTCTGCATGTTCTCAATAGGTGTAGCACTTACGACGGTGAATCCACGAATAACTGTTTCAAAGATTTCTGTATCAATAGCATCAAACTCGTCTGCAACAATTATGGTCGCTCTCAAACCACGAATCTTTTCGCCGTTGCCGATGGGCAACGCAGTGATTATACTGTCGCCAATAACCATCTCGCATTTATCAATACCTCTTGTCGGGCCTGATTTCATTCCACGAACACCAGAGGTTCCACAAATGTCACGAAGGATGTCTGCCTTGCTCCAAATTGTTTCGGCATACTCGAAGAGCAACTTACTTTGACGGAAGCCCGCACCAGTAAGCACAATCTTTGAGCCTTGGCTTATGAACGCCTTCAACATAACATAGAACGCAAGCGTGAATGTCTTAGACATACCACGAGAACCAATCAACATTGGGAATGGATGGTTCCAGATTTCTTGAATTAGACAGACCTGTAGCGGTGACAGTGTGACATTGAATATGTACTTCGCTGTGAAATATACATACCTAATGTCTGTCACTATCTTCAGTAGATACCTTGATGGGTTCTCTAGGTCTTCCTTCGTGATGCCAGCAAACGGGTTGTCAACTTCCTTTCCGATAAGGTCGGGAAGATTGAGCCAACGCTTCTTGATGTAATCCTCACGAAGTTCGTGATTATTTCTTATTTCTTCGAGGCTTAGTTGCTTTTTCTGCATTTTCTATCATCTCTGCCATTCGCTTCATGATACATGATGAGATTCTTCTTCCGTTATCTTTGCCAGCAAGAATCCACTTAGCCTTGTACTTGGCTTGGAACTCTATTAAGGCTCTTAGAAGAGAGTTGTTATTTACCTTTAGGTATTCCCATCTATGTTTAGGAATGGTCGAATTTTGAGGGAAATCGAGCATGTCTTGGTATGAAAATTCACAAACAACGAATGGGTACTCAATATCTTCCATGCGTTCTAGTTCTCTTTCAAATCTATCTTCAAATAGGTTCAAAGATATTTCGCTTGTTGTGGCTTTACGTTCGATGGTAAACATCTTCTCGTAGCCTTCAAACGTATAATCCCCGGTATCCAACTTCACTTCTTTAGTGTTCTCACACCAAGATGATGTTTGATTGAAAAACCAGCCATGTCCTTCTTTCTCGTTCGTGTCTCTGATGACAGTGAATCTCTTAGGCATTTTAGCCTCCACGCTTAGCTATCTCATAATCAGTCTTAACCATATCGCTCACAAGTTCAGTGAATGATATTTCAGGCTTCCAACCTAGCTTTTCTCTTGTGTAGACGCTATCACCCAACAAATGCGGAACCTCTAATGGTCGCATAAACTGTGGGTCTATCTCCACAAACGCATCCCAATTCAAAGGACAGTCCTTATCGTCAAGGTGCTTACTTGCCTCATCGAATGCGGCATCTAGGAACTCCCTGATTGAGTGAGTCTCCATACTGGAAAACACATAATCCTCAGCTTTATCTTGCTGAAGCATCATGTGGAAGCCTCTCACAAAGTCCTTAGCGTGGCTCCAGTCTCTCTTAGCATTCAAGTTGCCTAATTTCAGACGTTGTACTGGTTCACCTTTGTTAAGGTTATGAACGAGCTTACCAACGTAGTCCGTAATCTTTCGAGTAACAAAGTTTAGACCACGCCTTGGAGACTCATGATTGAATGCAATAGCACTGCAAGCATACAAGCCGTAACCTTCACGGTATACCTTTGTCAAAAAGAATGCTGATGTCTTTGCGACGGCATACGGACTGCGTGGATTAAATGCTGTTGTTATTCTTTGGTGGCCATCGGCATCCTGTTGGTCGCCATACTGCTCACTTGAACCAGCGTAAAAATAACGTGTGTTAGGACTATTTGTTTTTATCGCCTCTAGGCAATTAAGGCATCCTACGGCAGTTGCTTGGAACGTGGAAGCTGGCTCAGTAAAACTAATACCAACATGGCTCACTGCGGCAAAGTTGTAAACTTCGTCCGGTTTAAGCTGGCTTATTATCCGGTTCACGGATGTTGCGTCGGTAACGTCTCCACTAACCACTTGGATGCGATTCATAAGGTTAGCCTCTTCGAGTCGGTGCGTATTCGGCACACTTACCCTACGAATAACACCATAAACATCGTACCCAAGGTCTAGGAGGTATTCAGCCAAGTAGCTTCCGTCCTGCCCTGTCACACCAAAAATCACGGCCTTCTTCTTACTCATGCTCATTCTCCTGTGTGTCGGCTTCCCTAATGGAATTTGCCTCATCTAACTTTCCTACTGTATCAGCACTAAGTATTGGTAAGTCCACGTTACCATCCATATACTTGTGTGGTTGTCCTAAGCGTTCTTTCTCTCGCTCTCCCGCAATACGCATCAATTCCATTTCACGACCTTCATCATCCCTGAACTTCTTGTTATCAAAGCTCTTGAGCATGTCGAAGAAGGTCTTCTTTGAATTCTCAATTACATCAATTCTGTCCTTACGAGTACCCTTAATGAGTGTCCATTGCTTTAATATGATGTCAGTATAATCTTGAACGATACGGTCAATCTTACCTTGAGCCATAGTAAGGCCGGTCATACGTTCATTCATAATCCTAAGATGTTCGAGTGCTTCCCGTCTCTCTGGAGAACCCTCTTCCATACTAATCATATCGAGCTTCAAATTCTCGATACCTAATAAGGTACTCACTAGCTGCTCTTCGATTTCCTTGATACGGCCAGTATTTTTAGCAAGAAGGAGTTCATATGTGATGAGTAGAAAGATTTGTGACTCTTCAGTATACAGAACGTCCTTCTTAAACTGTCTAAGCATATTAACGTACTTATGCTCGAACATTTTCATTTCGTCTTCTGTGAACTGTTTCTGGTAGGACTTGTATTCCGGTCTAAGTCGGAACGACTGTATAATCTCTTGTGTCTCGGCTATATCTTCGTCATTACCTAATGCTTTGGTAATCGAAAGTACGGAGCGTCCCGTATTTGCCGCTATTTGTTCCGGGGTAGATGTGCGGGCTTGTAGTGCTATATCATTTAGTTCCTTCTTGGAAGGACGACCTCTGCCACGCTTCTTAGGTGTGTTATTCTCCGTCATCTTTATCTACCTCTAATATCTTGAGGATATGACGCTGTAGTTTCTCTCGTTCGCTCTTGCGTAGCTTATCGCCACCTTTGGCCTTAGCCCACAATTCTGCGAGTGTGTCCGGCAACCCTGCCTCAATTATCATGACTATCTCCTTTAGTTCAATATCTTTCAGGAGACTACTCTTGGCCGATAATCTTTCATCAAAGATGCTGGAAATATCAACAGGGTGCATAAGACCTTGTTTAGCCTTATTACGGGCTATCCAATTGGAATACTTCTTACAGTCGTCTTTGTTGGTGAACTCGGCACACTGATTAGTGCTTTTCTTGCATAACTTGTCATAGAAGGGGCAGGAAATACAAGGTGGTTCGGAACGCTTGTATTTGTCACGCTTAAAGTTGATGAGACGACGGCGAACATGAATATAGAGAAAGTTCTCTAATGGTCTGCTCGTATCATACTTTTTGGTGTTTATTAGTTCGATGGCTGCGATTCGGGCTTCTTGCTTCATATCTTGAATGTCATAGTATCCAAATCTAAACTTAGCCGCTAGGCTCTCAACTACTTTATCTATTGCTGCCACCACCTGTTCTTCTGTCATTCCCGGTGGTATGAACATTGTCTTGTGTTTCTCCTATAGCGTTATCCGCTACTATCCTTTGGAACTCTTCTTCGTTTGCGGGGTCTTCAAGCTTAGCTTTTAGACTCGCTTCGGTACGGTTCTTGCTTTTGGTTGATTCAGTAGTATACAATACTGTGTCTAGTTTTTCTGGCATGTTTGTACCCTCCATAACCTTATAATACACAACGAGTTACGCAAATGGCAAGATTTAAGCAAGAAGAAAGGGATTATATCTTACAGTTTTGCCTGACAAATAAGGATTCTGAGGTAGTACGGGGCTTTGCTCAAGTGTTCGGGCGAAGCGTTAGTTTATACAGTGTACGGCAACTACGTCGTCGTTTAGGACTTATCAAAGTCGGGAGTAGAGGAAAATGGGAAATCAAAGGTCGGACTCAACCAAAGGCGGATATGTCTATATGGTTGTTTGGGGCGAGCAAGTCATCCCAATGATGAGGATTCCAACTATTGGAAAGATGGCTTTTTTTAACAACAGCACTGGAATGTTTGTTGAAGGCCGGGTAGAATGGAGTATTACGGGCAACACGTTCATGTTCACGCCAGAGGGCAAATAATGCAACTACCAGAAGGATTTGAGATTGTTAGATGGAACAATAGCTACGCCATCAATCAAACAGGAACAGTATTAAGCAATAGACAAGGCAAAAGGTGGAGGCAACTTAAACTGTGTTACGACAGGGAAGGATATGCACATGTCCGGGTCGGCAAACAAAAAAGACCAGTTCATCGACTTGTAGCCCTACAATACATACCAAACATTGATAATAAGCCACAAGTTGCTCATATAGATGGGAACAAATTGAATAATGTTGTTGGTAATTTAAGATGGTCTACTCAACAAGAAAACATTCAAGATAGAGAAAGACACGGGACAACACAAAGGGGTGAGCGACATTATAGGGCCAAGTTGAATCGAGCCAAAGTCTCTGTAATCAAGCATCTACTAAAAACAAAAGACCTTACACAGAAAGAAATAGGAAAGCTCTTTGGGGTCAATCAGTCAACAATTAACTACATAAAATTAAGAGGCACTTGGAGACACATCTAATTAGATTGGGTGTTACATTCTAAGAGTAGCGACAGGGTTCCCTGATAAGTTTGGGTGTTACATTCCCTTTGGTTGGGCGGCTTGCTTCGTACCAACCCCCGCCGCCAAAATGGCAGACCTGCCAAAATGGCAGAAAAACAGAAAAACGCCCCTGCCAAATTGACAGTGGACACTCTGTATGCTGACAGCCCCACCTGCCAAAATGGCAAGAGCAAATCCCGTGCCATAAGGGGCGACTAGGCAACAACTTTCCCATTAGGCAAGCCTAACTGCCAAATTGGCATGCCTCTAAAATCGCATACGCAAGCAATAGGGGCGATATTCTCAACTAGGCCATAACGTACCAATGACCTAGAGAAGTGACGAATAGAGCGAAATAGCATAGTGCAATATCGCATAGTGCAATCATTAAAAATTGATTAACTTTTCAGGATAGCTTGCATTCCGTTTGCCTACTATGGTATACGACATATACTGAATATGACGACTAGCTAAACCTTTCCTTTTCTAAGGGGTACACCATGCAAGCTATCTACTCATTCATTCAAGCTAACTTGCCTATCATTGGCGTAGTGGCAGGGGTTGTAATTCCTGCAATACTATTCCTGATATGCGAGAATAGAGAAGTATCTACAATACGCAAACACTACTAGGCCACAATAGGCCACAATAGGCCATAGAATAACCTTGAATTGTGGCATTTTAGGCCACTATTCCCCCTAACCTTGAAACACGTTCTAACCTTGAAAGGCCATGCCATGAACACTGTACTCTTCTCTAACGTGAACACTGGAGAAACGATTGAACGTAGCTATGATTCTACTGGCAATCAATTCCGTGATAAGGTAATAGCTTGCAAGCCAGCTACGCAAGCCGTTACACTGTCCCCTTGCCAAGCAAGAGCAAGGGCGCAACGTAGGGAAGCTATCATCTTAGCTCATATGGAATACAGGGCGAAACAAGCTAAACCCGTCCGATATGGCAAGAAAGCTTTACAGGCTATCGACTATCTACTTGGGGACAAATACAGGGACAATAGAACGTCACAAGAGAAGCAAGCCGATAGGGAATGGGAAACACTCTGCAAGACTGGCACACATGCCGATAGAATGGCCTATCTTGACGTACAACGTGAAAAGCTAGTAAACGCTATTTTAGGCGATAAGGAAACAAGAGAGAAAATGAGAGTATGGCTTGCATCCCCCTGCAATGTAGATGCCAAGTGTGAAAGGGCATCATACGCCGATATGATGCGAGAAGTAAACAGCTAGAACGGTATGGCCTTCCCCCCTCTTGTGTAAGAAGAGGGGACTAGGGCATATCTTTAATGCCGGAAAGGAAAGGGTTTAATGTAACACAATAAAATGTATGTCTCACCCTAACCGCAGGGATGGGGAGGGTCTGCACATGATGTAGCCTCTCATTTCTCACTAATCTCTAATGAGATTGCACTATGCAATATCGCATGATGCGATGGGCCGTCTGATATTAGGCTTGCCTAAGTGATGAATTAGGTAAGACTAACCTACGTCGGCTGGCTTATCATATACTTTCTAGTCAAGAATACTTGGCCTTTTAAGACGTTGAAACGACACTAGGCCATAAATACCTTATGCAAGAGAGAAAATGCCTGTAATGCAATCCTATGCGATTCTAGGGGTATTCCCGCATATTCCCCTAGCTAGGCCATGAATACAAGCTAGGTCATTTCCCCATTATATATAAAGGGATTCATTCACGCCATGCCTCAATTTTCTCTTGCTAACGTAATTCGAGAAAATGGTACGGAATGCAGTAAATAAGCTCGCAATGATTCCCGTACTACTGTCTAATAGGTCTATCGGAGAAACGTTAGTGAATACGACTAGCAAACTACTCCGCTAGGTGAAAATCAGAAAATTGAAAATTGCTCTTGCAATCGACAATGACTCTGGTTATCATCTACTTATCGAACTAACGGCGTATGACAAAGCCCCTAATTCCTTCGGGATTAAATCAAGGGTAGCGTTGAAGTCGAAAGAACGATTGTCCGATATAGGCCACCTATAGTGGCTACAGGTAAATCGAACGTACCGTTCCTGAGATGGTGCCTTAGCTTTACCCGAAAGAGAACCGGCTGTGCGGGTTGGAAACCCCGTGCGTTAAAACCCCGGCCTACGGTAGTGAACTACACTCGACGTGCAATCCGTCGTTTCCCTTCGGGGCTAGGTGTGAAAATTGGGGCGAACTCATCACTGGTGAGGTGAGTAGCGGTCTGCTTCATGGGTGCAACCATGATGACCTGAGTGTATGGGTTGTGTGTTTTCTTATGCAAGAGGAAACATACGCTAACCTTTCTTGCATAGAGTCTAAGGCAGTAGATGGAAGACAATAGCATCGCCCTTAAAATGGGATTGACTATTGTGTAAGTTGAGTCTACACCTGAATCAAAGCATATAGACGACTGGCAACCGTCTAGCATGTAGCGTGAAGACTGTCCGTGTAGTACCCTGATGAAAAGGGGTTGAAACTACATTCGCTTTTATTAACCGTCCGTGTTGACGTATCAAACGACACAATCTTAGTTAGGATGTTCGCATCTTGCAGAGTAGACAGTAGGGATTAAGCATAGATTGCCGATAACTTCGGTATCGTATGTGGGTATCCCTATTGTTTAATGCACTGTCCACTGTGGACACTGGTTACAAGTCCAGACAATTCCTCTTGCATAGGGGATGATATGAAACTGAGTGAGATACAGAAAGCAACTACGCTGGCACTGTCAGACGTAGAATTGCCTAGTCCGATGAAAGATGAAACCTTGTGGGGTTTATCGCTTCGGACATTCAACCCGGTGATTACTACGATGGAAGTAGTAGCCGGGTT